>Ga0181523_10000854_pt1 | contig 34141 bp, 31 predicted proteins | sample PEATcosm2014_Bin_43_FD_119752 | JGI IMG/M metagenome (GOLD analysis project Ga0181523, IMG submission 119752) | Peatland microbial communities from MTU Mesocosm Facility, Houghton, MI, USA - PEATcosm2014_Bin05_30_metaG | ecosystem: Environmental > Terrestrial > Soil > Wetlands > Peat | place... | reverse complement strand
TCGCTCCTCGAGAGTGCGGATGGAAGCATGGCGACAGCGGCCACTCGGCGGGAGAAGAAAACCTTGTTCAAGGAAGCCAGTGAAGAATCGACTTGACTCCGACCGGCCTTCTCATGGAAGGCGATTACGCTCATTGACCTGGTGACCGGGGTTTTGAGTGCTATTGCGATGTTATGTCAACTTACAATTATGAAGCGGCTCCTAGCACCGGCGAGTCTGGAGCTGATCAAGCCGGTGTTACCGCGAACAAACCCAAAGGACCAAATGCAGGGAGGGGCTTCGCTGCTGCCAAGCTGGACCCAGAATCCGAGTGATCGAAAGATCAGTGTTGTAATCTCGCGATTGTCCATGGTTGACGAAATCAGCGTTAACGCTCACGACCGGATCAATGAGCGCTATTGATTCCATAACGCGGTGAGGTCCCGCCGATCGCGCCTTAGGGTTTGGCCGAGCCAGGAACTTTCGGCGTCAGCTTCCGGATGACAAATTCCTGAAACAGGTTGGCGACAGCAGTGGCACCAATCCCGATTGCCCCGTTTGCGAAAGTCAATCCGGCTCCATTGCGATCCTGCGCTGGATAGTACAAATTTGAGATGCCGCCCGCCGCCAGGCTGCCGAGGATGTTGGAGTAGTTTACCTGCCAGTGTCCATTGTCGCCCTTGCAGATTACCGCATTGGCAATCGCATACAGAGCACGCGAGGGCGTGCTGCCGCTTCCCTTGTAGAAATAACGCGGATCTTGTTTCAGGAGCGATGGCAGTATGGCAGCGCCAACGAACGTGCCCGCAACCGTGTCGGCATAGCCAGCGCCGAAGCGCTTTCCGTAACCTTGCGCGCCTTGCCCATATCCGGCGAAGTGATTTTGCGCCTGCTCAACTCCCGCAACACCCCCTACAAATACGAACGTGAATGGGTCCACCACCGTTCTGAAGGCAAGCTCGAACTTTTGCCTAGAGTTGAGGGGGGCCGCATTCGGTATGTAGCTGACGTAGAAATTGGGAAGAACGCCAAGTACGCGCTGCTTCTCTTCAATTTTGATCTGCTCTTCTGCCACTTCCGTCTGTGAGAGTCTGACCTCGACATCAGTGACATTGTCAGCGACACCCAGCGCGTTTTGCGGGACGATGTAGTCCTCCCCCGAACCTAGGGTTCCAGAGGATGTTTGCGCTGCAAAGCCCGTCGATGTAATTGTGAGCTGGAAAGGTCCGGGAGCGATATTGGCGAAGGAAAATTCCCCATTGCTGTCTGATATCACGTCTTGGCTTAGGGATTGAGCAGCGCGCGCGCCAGGGCGAGTAAGCCTCACTCGGGCTCCGGCGACGACGGCTCCACTTTGATCAACCACCGTTCCGCTGACGCTTCCGGGCAAAAGTGCGGAGGATCGCTGTCCGGCCGGCTGCCCGCCGCCGGCGGAGGTTGTTCCCGGCGGCTGCGAGCTATTTTTCGAATCGTTTTCCGAACTATTTTCTGAACTATTTTCGGAACTATGCCCCGGGCCAGGCACAGGCGTTGGCTGAAGGGTCTGTCCTGAGCAGAACGACGTCCAACCCAGAATGACCAGCGCAAGTACGATGGGTCCAGACCGGAATTGGAGCGTCATGAATAGCCTGTTTTACCCTCTCCCGAGTTTCCGATCCAGGTCACGAAGGTGATCCATTCCATCATCCTCCTGCGCTGAAAACCGAAGCGGTGGCCGCAGCATACGTCGTTGGTGCCGATCACAGCAACGCCTCTTTTGCGCGTCGAATTCCTCTCTGCGAGCTTTGATGTCTGATGCAGCCAGATGTTTGTATTCAACAACCTAATCGTTAAGCATCATGTTTAAAAGAGCATACGAACGCCACAGCTTCAGGATAAAAAGGAAAAACCAATGGTAAACTATAATTCCGCACACCGGAGAGGTGGCCGAGAGGCTGAAGGCGGCGGTTTGCTAAACCGTTATACGGGCTAACACCTGTATCGAGGGTTCGAATCCCTCCCTCTCCGCCAGAACTTTAGTTATCTAGCACTTGCAAGTCGGTGATACCTACACTTGATACGGTTTCAAGAAAGGGTCACCGATGCATCGTGAAGTCAATCTCACCAAACGAATCCGCACCAGCGCCGGGCTGCGTTATTGCCCCGTGGTGCTCTCAGTGAATGGCCGTGTCAAGCCTGATGCGGTGCTGGTCAATGGCAAACCCGAGCGACACCCCGAAGGGGCCTATTACATTGAATGGCACGGCGACGGCAAGCGCATCCGCCTATCGGTTGGCAAGGACGCAGCGGACGCCAGTGCCATGCGCCTGCGGAAAGAGACCGAGCTAAACAATGGGGATGCCTCGGTGCCGGAGAATGCCGCCAACGGCCACAGGTCGGTTGCGGCAGCCGTCGCAGAGTACCTCGAAGAAACGACGCTCACGAAGAGGCCGAAGACGCTCGCGGCCTACACGACGGCCCTGAGCTATTTCAGGGAGTCCTGCCACAAGCTGAACGTCGAAGACATTGATCGCAAAGACTTGCTCAAGTTTTGCGCGTTCCTGCGGGACGAAAAAGAACAGGCACCGCGCAGCGTGTACAACAAGTTTGAAAACCTCATGGCCTTCCTGAAGGCGCAAGGGATTCGCGGGCTGGCGGGCAAGAACGACTGGCCCCGCTACACCGAAGAGGAGCCGGAAATCTACGAGCAGAAAGAACTCGACAAGCTCTTCGCAGCCTGCGATGCGGAAGAGCGCCTCTGGTATCAGTTTTTCCTGATGACCGGCGAACGTGAGCAAGAAGTGATGTTCACGCACTGGTCGGACGTGAACTTCGCCGCGTCCACCGTTCGGGTGAGCCACAAACCGGATGCAGGATGGACACCGAAGGGGTACAAGGAACGCGAGATTCCGATTCCTGCGAAGCTGGCAAAGAGCCTGAAGGCATGGAAGGTGAAATCTGCCAAGGATTGCAATCTGGTGTTCCCCACCGCCGGATGCAGACCGAAGCTGGACTTCCTCGATAGCCTCAAGGCCGTTGCCGAACGTGCCAAGCTCGACCCGGATGGCTTCTGGCTCCACAAGTTCAGAGCGACGTTCGCAACTCGGTGCCTCTGGGCTGGCGTCGATCTGCGCACCGTTCAGCAATGGCTCGGTCACTCCGATATGGAGAGCACAATGCGGTATCTGAAGCCGTCACGCAGCCAGCATGTGCGGGATAAGGTGAACCAGATCTTCGGCTCGGCGTACGCATAGCCATCGTCAAATCCATTCCTGGCTGGCAATCTGTGACACCAGCAACAATGCATTTCTTTCTCCCGACCAGAGTAACTTCCGAATTCCAGTCAGAACCAAGTTGGTGGCGGGCATTGGGTTCGTCTATCGCACGCAATCCGTCAGGGAGACAAAACGATGTGGAACACCCCCGGATGACTGAATGGTGCAGGCTAAGAGGACTGTAATCGTTTACAATGGCATGCATTAATTTTGAAAGTCCTAAGAGTCGGAAGGTCGTCTTGGCGATGATCATGTGTGGTAAAGGGAGGCTCATGCGAAATTCTTACCGCCGTCTTTTTCCCCTGGTCACTGTTTCTTTGGTCTTCGTCGCTATCGTTCGGCCGGCTTTGTCCAAGCCAACTTCAAACTCAAGTAGCGTGATTGTGATTGACGCGAGCGGCGCAGCTCTTCCTCCCGAAAGCGGCTATCTGAAGATGGGCGGACGATCATCCAGCGGCCATGAAATCCAGGTCAATAGCAGATATTTAACGCTTGATCGGAAGCCTTGGCTCCCCGTGATGGGGGAATTTCATTTTTCCCGATATCCAGAAAAATATTGGGAAGAAGAGATTCTGAAGATGAAGGCTGGCGGGATCCAGATTGTCTCGACTTATATATTTTGGATTCATCACGAGGAAGTTGAAGGGCAGTTTGACTGGACAGGGCAGCGCGATCTGCGCCATTTTGCGGAGATTTGCGGGAAGCATGGAATATATGTGTTTGCCAGGGTCGGGCCTTGGGCACATGGGGAGGTGCGAAACGGAGGTTTTCCGGATTGGCTTCTGCAAGAGGGGCCGACACGGCGGAATGACCCTGCTTATCTCTCTCACGTGGAGCGCTTTTATGGAGAAATAGGCAAGCAGCTCAAGGGGCTGTTGTGGAAGGACGGTGGCCCGATTATCGGTGTGCAACTTGAAAACGAATATGGAGAGCAGGGTCCCGGCACGGGTGCGGCCCACATCGCAGCACTAAAAAAGATTGCGCTTGAGGCCGGACTGGACGTTCCGATATTTACGGTCACGGGCTGGCCCACTCTCGACTTTCCGCCTGCGGAAGTTATCCCTGCGTTCGGCGGCTATCCCGATGGTTTCTGGTTTGGCAGTCTGAAAGAATTGCCTGCCAATGACATTTACCTGTTCAATCTGAGTCGCGCGAGCTTTAGCGATTCGCCGCGCTATGACAACTTCAATATGCCTGACGACAGGCTCTTGCACTATCCATACTTCGTTGCCGAGGGTGGTGGCGGCATGGCATCGGCCTATCATCGGAGGCCGGTCATTAGCGCTGACGATGTCGCCGCCAGCACGCTGACACATCTCGGTTCCGGGACCAACCTGTACGGGTACTACATGTTTCACGGCGGAGAAAACCCTGAAGGGAAGCTCTCGACGTTGCAAGAATCAAGCGCGACCGATTATCCCAACGATCTACCGGTTGTTTCCTATGACTTTCAGGCTCCGCTGGGAGAATTTGGGCAGATGCGGCCTTCATTTCGGCAGTTGAAACTCTTTCATCTCTTCTTGCATGACTTCGGGGAGTCTCTGGCACCGATGGTGGCAGCTCTGCCTGCTACCATTCCGAGCACCCCAGGAGACGCCGGGCCAGCGCGCGTTGCGGTTCGTTCGGATGGGCAGCATGCTTTCGTATTCTTCAATAACTATTTGCGGAACTATCCGTTGCCGGCCAGAAATGGGCTGCAGGTTGCAGTGAAGCTCTCCTCAGAGACCGTCCTGGTTCCGGACAAACCCGTCGACATACCTTCCGGCGCATATTTTGTTTGGCCCGTAAATACGGACCTGCAGGGAGCGAAGCTTAAGTATTCCACCTCCCAACCGTTATGTAAGTTGAATCACGCAGGCGCGACCTATTATTTCTTCTATGACGTGCCAGGTGTGGCCCCCGAGTTCGCCTTCGATAGCAATAACATCAAGTCCATTGACGCAGGGAGAGCGATGGTATCACGGGAAGGCGGCAGGATCTACGTCCGTGGTATCGAAGTCGGCAAGAAGGTCGCAATCAGCGTGCGAACTCGCAAATCGGGAACGGTACACATCATTGTTCTGTCCCAGGAACAGGCGCGCAATATCTGGAAGGCTGCTTTCGGGGGCAAGGAATATGTCTTGTTTTCGCCGGCGGACATGTTTTTTGATGAGGCGTCCCTCCATCTGCGGGCGCGCGACGTGGGTGAATTGCATTTCGGCGTTTTTCCCAATCTAGAGATTCAGCATAGTCCCCAGATGCCGGTGAGAAAGGCGGCCAAGGACGGATTGTTCTTCGAATATGCCGCATCAGTCAAACCAAAGAAGCTGACGGTGCAAGTGCAAGCGGTGCGCACAAATCAGCCGCCCAACCCCGTAAAGATGGGAAAGCCAGTCGATTGGCGCAACCATAGCGCTGTGGCAGTACCTCCGGAGGATTTCGATCACGCTGATTTGTGGCGAGTAATCGTGCCCAAAGAGACGCTGGATGGCCTAAGTGACGCATTTCTGCGGATTGCGTACGTGGGAGACACGGCCCGACTCTACCAGGGCGAGCGACTGCTCGACGATGATTTTTACAAAGGAACGACATGGGAAATTGGGCTAAAGCGTTTTGCGCCCGGCATCACGGACGCTCCTCTAGAAGTCAAAATTCTGCCATTGCTAAAGGCGGCGCCGATCTACCTTCCGCAGGCTGCGTGGCCCAGTGCGTGGCCGGATGACGCGGTTGGCGAAATTCGTCAGATCGACCTTGCACCGGAATACGAGGTCAGGGTGCAAGTTCGATAAGCGCCGGGGGGAAGAGCAAACCACCATGGAAAGAAGAGATTTCATTAAGAAGACGGGAACTCTGATTGCCGGGATACTAGCGGAAAGCGCTTTGGCAGAGGCGCCCGGTTCGTCTTCGCCGCCTGTGGCGGGTGGAAGGCTTGTGCTTCCGATGAACCGGAACTGGCGGTTCAGCCGCTCCGCGGTTGCCGACGCGCGCATGAAAGACTTTGACGACTCCAAGTTCGAGCGGGTGGTCGTTCCTCACACGAATATTCGGCTGCCCTGGCACAGCTTTGACGATAAGGACTACGAATTCGTGTCGGTGTATCGCCGTCATTTCAAGCTTCCATCCTCGGCGCGCGGCCGACATGTCTTCGTCGATTTCGAAGGGGTAATGACGGCTTCCACGGTTTGGCTCAATGGGGTTCGCCTCGGCGAGTACAAGGGAGGATACACACCGTTTTCCTTTGAACTGACGCCTCACCTCGACTTTGACGCCGACAACGTGATGACGGTTGAAGTTGACTCTACCGAACGCGCGGACATACCTCCGTTCGGGCATCAGATTGACTACCTCACCTTTGGTGGCATCTACCGCGATGTCGCGCTGCGTATCGTTCCCTCCACGTTTGTCGAAAACATTTTTGCCAGGCCGCAGGATGTGCTCACAGTGAATCCCAGCCTTGAGGTGGATTGTTTCCTGCAGCATCTGGAGCCGTTACGGCAAACGCTGTCGCTCGAAGTCGCGCTGCGCGACGGAGATCGCGTGCTGGCTACGGGTACGCAACGAGTCGCGCCCGCGCCTGCGGCAAATGATCCGGTGCCACATACCGTGCGATTGGAGAAACTGGGGCCAGTGGTGCTCTGGGACTTGGCGCGGCCAAAGCTCTATTCTGTCCACGTTCGGCTGCTGAATGGGCCGCGTTTGGTCGACGAGGATTCCCGCTCCATCGGTTTCCGCGAGGCCCGCTTTACCGAGCATGGTTTCGAGCTGAACGGCAAGGTGGTCAAGTTGCGCGGGCTCGATCGTCACCAGACCTTCCCCTTTGTGGGCCAAGCCATGCCGGGTCGCGTGCAGCGGCATGACGCGCAAGTGCTGCGCTCTAACTTCAAGTGCAATATCGTGCGAACCTCGCATTATCCTCAATCGCGCCACTTCCTCGACGCATGCGACGAACTCGGCCTTCTGGTCCTGGAAGAGATTCCGGGCTGGCAGCACATCGGCGATGCAGCCTGGAAAGATATTTCGGTGGACAACGTTCGCCGCATGATTCGCCGCGACTGGAATCACCCTTCGATCGTTCTCTGGGGAGTCCGCATCAACGAATCTCCGGACGATCACGACTTCTACACTCGCACCAACGCCCTGGCCCATCAACTCGACTCGACGCGGCAAACGGGAGGCATTCGCAACCACTTCGACTCGGAACTTCTTGAAGATGTGTTTACCATGAACGATTTCGGCTTTCCGCTGAAACCACCGAACCATCCTCTGTACTTGAACACGGAATTCATGGGCCATACCTATCCCACCAAGGCCTTCGACAATACGGAACGGCTCACCGAGCACACTTTGCGTCACGCACGAATCCACAACCAGCTGGCTTCGAACCCACAGTACGCCGGCGGCATAGGCTGGTGCGCCTTCGACTACAACACCCATTCTGATTTCGGCTCGGGCGACCGGATTTGCTACCATGGCGTGGCCGACATTTTCCGCGAACCCAAGCCGGCTGCAGGCTTCTACAAATCTCAGTGCGACCCGGAGGAGGAAATTGTGCTGGAAAGTGCCTTCCGCTGGGCGCGTGGGGACGAATCAACCGCATTCACCAAGGGCGTGGTTTGTTCCAACTGCGACCATCTTAAGTTTTATATCGATGGCCAACTCATCGCAGAACTCGATCCCGACCGCAACGAGTTTGGCAGCCTTCGCTATCCACCTTTCATCCTGCATTTGGAGCCTTTCCGCAATGCGTGGGGAGACCTGCGAATCGAGGGCTACATTCAGGGCAAGCAGGTGATCGCCAAGAAGTACTCTGGCAAAGGGATTGACCAGCGGTTCTCCGTTTTGCCCGACGACACAGAGTTGGTTGCCGACGGCGCCGACACCACCCGTGTCGTGCTGCGCGTCACCGACGAATTCGGCGCGATACGTTCCTTGGCCAACGACGCCATCCAGCTGGAGGTTGAGGGCCCGGCCGAGATTATCGGCGACAATCCTTTCGCACTGGTGGGCGGGACTGGAGCGGTGTGGCTGCGAGCGAAAGAACAAGCGGGAAGAGTGCGGCTGACGGCATTCCATCCCGTTCTGGGCAAGCAGCAGGTTGAGTTCGAGATCATGGCTGCGTCCCCGGAAGCTGTGTGAACGCAGACCAGCAGCTAGCTATTTTTTCACCAGCCGGCCCCGGCGCATTCCGAGGAGCAGCATAGTGATTCCGAAGACGAGCAGGGCTAACCCCCAGACCAGGTTGACATTGATGCCAAGCGACCGGCCATAAATGGCGGGGTTACTCAGAAGACCATAGATCGTCAGAATGACGCCGAACACGGAAAACATAAGGCCGATCGGCGTGCGGATATCCAAGCCCATAGACAAACTCCGATTACCAGAAAATCAGGTTCAGCAGCAACGCAATTCCGATAACAATCGCGCCCAGCACGGCGGGACGCATGTACCATGCGACATCCTCCTGGCTTGGCCTTTCGGTTAGGGAATAGACCAATCCGACCAATTCCATCTCCTCGCGCGCTCGGGTGCAGAGGCTGATGACAATGGTGACCACGAAGCACGCGGACCAAGCCCAAATTGCGGTCCAGAAGTTCTGCGCCATTTCGCTGGGATAGGTGTGGACCGCGCCCAGCCAACCACCTTTGATGCCGACAGCGGCGCCCTGCGGCAAGGTCAGTCCTTGATGAATCGCCGCCCCCGCCGTGCCGGAAACCAATCCGAAGAAGGCCCCGTGTCCAGTCGTTCGCTTGCAGAACATGCCGAGGAGGAAAGTGGCAAACAGGGGGGCGTTCACGAATGCAAAAACCAACTGGAGGAAATCCATGATGTTGTTGAACCGCGACGCCGCATAAGCCGCGATTACCGACAGCGCGATCCCGAACACCGTGGCCACGCGCCCCATCCAGAGGTAGTGTGCATCGCTCGCGTTGGGGTTGATATAAGACTGGTAGATATCGTACGTCCAGACGGAGTTGAACGCGGTCACATTACCAGCCATGCCCGACATAAAACTGGCCAGGAGGGCGGTCATCCCCAGACCGAGAATTCCTGTCGGAAAGTAATGCAGCAACATGTTCGGAATTGCCAGATCGTAATCGAGGATGGGCTTGCCGCTGGAATCCAATATCGGAGCGCCCGTGGTTTCGTCGACCTTCGCGGGGATCAGTCCCTTGCCGCCCGGGTTGGAAACCAGCTTTTGGCCGGTGCTCGGGTTAATAGCCGTTGCGGCCGGATTCGGCAATGCGATTGCGATCATTCCTGGCAGGATCACCAAGAGCGGAAACACCATTTTCGGTAACGCCGCGATGAGCGGCGTGCGGCGTGCAGCGCTCATGGAGTCGGCAGCCATGGCACGCTGGATCACCAGAAAATCGGTACACCAATAACCGAACGAGAGCACGAACCCAAGTCCCATGACCAAGCCAAATGCATCCACCCCCAGCGGATTGGTGTGAGCGTTGGACATACCCTGCCAGGAATGAGTGAAGGCGGAGGGAAGTTGGTGTTTCAGTCCGTTCCAACCGCCAACGTTCTTCAGCCCGAGAAAGACCAAAGGGAGAAAACCGGCGACGATGAGAAAAAACTGCAGCACCTCGTTGTAAATTGCGCTGGTGAGCCCACCCAGGAGAATGTATCCCAGTACGATCAGTGCCGAGACGGCGATACTGACATGGAAGGTCCAGGCCGCCGAAACCCCGAGCTTCGCGAACGGACCATCGAGAAGGCGCATCGTTTGAATCAACTTCGCCATGGCATACATCGAGATGCCGGACGAAAAAACCGTCATTACGGCAAAGGAGATGGCGTTCACCCCACGGGTCTTCTCGTCGAAACGCAGACGCAGATACTCTGGAACGGACCGCGCGCGCGAGCCGTAATAGAACGGCATCATGAACACTCCCACAAATACCATGGCGGGAATGGCGCCGATCCAATAGAAGTGGCTGGTTGCGATCCCATATTTCGCCCCAGAAGCGGCCATGCCGATTACTTCCTGCGCTCCCAGGTTCGCGGAAAGGAATGCCAGGCCACAAATCCATGCCGGAAGAGAACGTCCGGCCTGAAAGAAGTCCGAACTGTTCTTCACATAACGCTTCAGGACGACGCCAATGCCCAGCACAAAGGCGAAGTAAACTGCCATCAGCAGCCAGTCGACTGGGGTGAGATTCACGTTTGAGTCCTGTCCACTAAAATCTCGGGCACTCCTGTCTGTAGCTGGACGCGTAGTTCCCAACCCTTCCATGCCCCGGGCTGGATCTGAGCACACTTGCCGCGCCCAATGGCTTCGGCCAACGAGTCCTCGGGGCTCGTACATGGCTCCAGAGCAGCGGTGTAGTGGCTGTCCTCTGGATTCGGCCATCCGCCCTCACAAATCCAGATTCCAACGTAAGGTGTGATCGCGGAATTGAAATGAAATGAAATGGATTCGCTCGATTCCGGATAATACAAAGCACAAGCTCCGTTCGAAAGTCGTGGCGTAAAAAGTTTGTCCGCGGTTTGGCGCGACGGAGCTCCTAGAACGCCTAGGTCTGTTTCGGCGCCGTCGGCGAAGCGTGTCCGCGGCCAGCGACAGCTGCGACCGGACTCTCCCAGGCGTTGATTGCGAGACGATTGGACAAGCACGTTTGTGACTTCGTTTGGCAGCACAATCCGGCAGCCGGGATCAACTTTGAGCAGGGGATGAGCGGACCAAAGATAATAAAATGGCGCGTCGGCCACGCTTTCCAATTTATATTGCAATATGACCGCTTCATTTTCGAGATGGATGCGCTTGCGGAATATGTAGGGTAACCGCCGCCCGGCAGTTGCCAGCCATAACTCTTCCCCGTGCACTTCGAACTGCCAGCGAGACGACCAAAGTTCGCCATGATCGGGCAGTGCGAAACCGTTAAAAGATCCGCCTGGGTATTCGCACGCGGCGACGGTGGGAAAGCATTCGTCGAACCCGCTCGCGTCATAATTTTCAAATGCCGCGCCATAGACGGCATGTTTCAGCGGACGACTCGCCGGTTGCCGCAAGAACTCACGGCCCGTGTCGGCCCGGATCAGAGATGACATTTTTCCGCCGAGTTCCGGCAACGCAGTGACGCGGATCCGGCCGTTGTCGAGGACGACTTGTGTCATCCCGGAGCACCCGCGGGTTGTGATCATCGTCCGCCGCCTGTCTTGCAGTTGCATCGCGGTTCGTTGCCCCCCGCCAACATCTGTCAGCGCCACAGCTTCCTCCCCATCCAATCGTGGATTGTAATCGATTACAATAAACTAACAACCTATATATTTTCTGACGGATAGTGGTGGTACTCTGAGCCAGCATGAACATCAAGGAAGTTGCCGCCCGCGCCCGCCTATCGACTGCCACCGTTTCACGCACCATCAATCAAAGCGAACTGGTGCGGCCGCGAACTGCCGAGAAAGTGCAGCGCGCCATCCGCGAGCTTGGTTATTATCCGAATACGCAGGCGCGAGCGCTAGTTTCCGGGCGCAGCCAGATGTTCGGTTTGATCATCTCGGATATCGTCAATCCGTTCTTTCCGGAGTTGGTCAAGAGTTTTGAGTTTGCCGCCATCCATCGCGGGTACGAAGTTATCGTCGCCAATACGGACTACAACTCCGAGCGCATGGGCGGGTGTGTGCGCCGAATGATTGAGCGGAAAGTGGATGGCGTTGCCATCATGACATCGGAAATCGACCGCCATCTTCTCGACGAGCTTTCCGATCGAAGGCTACCCATTGTGTTTCTGGATGTGGGGAAACTGAAACCGCTGATCAGTAACATCAGGGTCGATTATGCCAAGGGAATAAGAGAGGCGGTTCAGCACATTGTTTCGCTGGGGCACCAGCGCATCGGATTCATCAGCGGCCCGCTTGCATTGAAGTCGGCGCGGACACGTCGCTCGGCGTTTTTGAAATGTATCGCCGCTTGCGGGATTGGGGAACGTCAGCGGAGCGTGGTCGAAGGCGACCACAAGATCGGCGGGGGAGACATGGCGATGACGGAGTTGCTCTCACTCCCGAAGCCGCCCACTGCTGTGCTCACCTCCAACGACTTGACTGCAATTGGGGCACTCCGCGCCATTACCCGCGTTGGGTTGCGTGTCCCCAATGACATCTCCGTAGTTGGCTTCGATGACATTGAGCTTAGCCAGTTCACGCAGCCGCCGCTCACCACAATTCGCCTTTCTCGTGACGAACTAGGGCGAAAAGCTTTCGATGCATTGTATGAGACGGTTGAAGGCCAGCGGCGTCAGGGACAAGAGATCAAAGTCTCCACGGGTCTGATACTTCGGGAAACCACGGCGGCGGTCAAGGTGATGTCTTCTGGGCAGGCGCCCTGACAGCGGTTGCAAATGAGAGGTTCCAGTGTCGGCCCTGTATCGCTTTTGCAGATCAAACAAACTTGAGGTTCGCGGTGAGCTTCTAGCCCGGTCCTCCGGTTAGTTCTTCGAGCGCGGGATAGGAACTGGGCGTACTAAGAGTGCGTTGCAGTGGCTGTACGCCCGAGCGAATGGCCTTGGCCATGATCTCGAAGGCCAGTCCCATGGTTGGCGGGACAACAACTGTCGCCGCGAGGAGACCGCGACATACCCATTCCTGGCCAGTTTTCGGGGCGCCGTCGCAGCCAGTGAACGGCAGGCTTAGCCACTTTTTCCGTGCTTGACTTTCCGGGACTTCCTCGCATGCTCTTCGGGCACCGATGGCCATGGCGTCATTCTGGCATCCGATCACGCGAATGTGCAGTTGCTGGGATGTACTCAACGACAACCAGGACTTTACGGCTCGGTGCCCGCTAGCCTCTGTCCAATCTCCTTTGAGTACTTTAGGGCTTACATTCTCAGGTTTGGTGGAATACATTCCCGACGCGCGCAACCGGGCAACGTCGGTCGCGGGTCCCTCGACGTACAGGACACCTCCACCTTCCTTCAGGAGCACCGCGAACTGTCGTCCCTGAATTCGACCGACCTCTTCCTGATCGGTGGTCACGGCAAAGATTGGTGCCCGACCGGCCAGCCGAAGTTTGGCAACATAGTCGACGTCACGATTCAATATTCCCCAACCGATGCCCGCTGCGGCGGCGGCGCCCGCCACTTGCGGCATCCCAGTGCCAACCGGTTCCACCAGAATTGCATCCGGGCGCTGAGACGAGCCCTGGATGACCTTCAACAGTTGTTGACTTTGATTGACAGCGTCGTTGCCGGCATACACGATCTGAATGTTGGCATCCAGACGCCGGGCAGCATCTTCGGCTGCCGCCGCTTGTTCCTTTTGGTAGTCGTTCTCGTTGGTGATGAGTGAAACCAATATGCTGAGCTTCGTCATTGAGGTCTAGCACCCCGGGTCTAAAGTCGCTTTTCTGCGGATGCAGCACTCGACTTTTGCTGCGAAGCAGCCGCCCTTTGCAACCGCCAAGTTGGGTTCTCCTTCGAAGGTGGGTCTTGAATGCTCGCTCTCGCCAGCCGCTGAAAGGCCCAAATTGCCAGCACAGTAAACGCGATCGCTTGCGCCACGTGGATCCAAAACCAGTTGTCAGTCCCACGATCCCAAACCAGCCGTCGCGCGGCATCGTGCGGCCAGACCGAAGTGAAGAAGACCAGGAGCCCCACGACGTGAACCGGGATGGCGGGCAGGATCGAATTGGTAAGGTAAGCCGTCGCACCGAACACGACACCCACGAGACAGTAGAAAAGAAGCTTGGGCCACAGGAAACCCTGCGTCGGACCGTGCGCAAGCGCAAACACAACCGATGAGATCGCGACTGCGGCCGCGCCGCGAAACTCGCGTTCGAGTGCGACCAGGAAATACCCGCGAAAGCTAGCCTCCTCCATGAAGGGAGCTACCAACGACCCCATTAGAATCATCAGCGCCACGGTGATTCGCGGATAGCTCGACATGTCCGGGAGCGCGTTGAGTGGCATCTTCACCAAGCGGAACAGCACGATCCAGTATCCGGCCAGCGCAACCACCGACAGAATACCCGCGATCCACGCCCACAGGTACGTCCGGCCGGACCGTTGGTTCGCCCGCAGATAGCTTCGTCGCGCTTCGGAAGTACTGCGCGGCCATCCTCTCCCGCCCAGGTAGCTCCATGCCAGCCACAGCAGAAGCGCCATCGCGGGAACGGACCAAGGCGCTGCAGGGCTGCTTCGAAGATTAATAATAAGCAGGGCGCTCCAGATACCGCCGGCGAGAGTCGTGATCGCAAGTGCCAGCAGACCAAAGCCGACCACCTTCAACGTGCGAGCAGCAAAAGATCGCTCTACCTCCATCCTTCGCCTCCAGGCTGATGCCCCAGGACTGCTCCGCAATTTAAATGTGTTCGACCGAAAACTCGATGCCGAAATGCCAATTTGGACACGGGCTGCTGCGCCTGCCCGCTAAAGCCTCACTGGGGCAGAATCCGCGGTTGTTGCCAGCGTCGGCTCACCGCGGCCAGTGACGCAAGACCACGCCCCCCGAGCCAATGTCCGAAATCTCGGCCAGCATTTCGAGAAATTAGCATTTGAGCTATTCCGCTCCGTTGGGCTCAACCCTCGCGCCATCGGCTGCCGAACAGATGTAGACAGCCGGTTCAATCCCCGTCGCCTTTTTGTAGCGACCCGAAATTTGATCGGCAAAGGATTCCGCATCCGTTGCCTCGACCAAATTTATGGTTGATCCACCAAATCCGCCTCCCGTCATTCGTCCGCCGTAGTAGCCCGGGAGGCCTTCGGCAACCTCGACCATGATGTCCAATTCGCGGCAACTGACTTCATACAGGTCGCGAAGACTACGGTGTGATTCCCGCATCCGCTCTCCAAAACCATTCAAATCTCCGTCGCGGAGAAGGCCAGCACCATCGCGCACCCGCTTGTTTTCCTTCACCACATGACAGCATCGCTTATAGATTTCCTCGGGAAGATCTTTCGAGTGCTTGACCAATTGATCGAGAGAAAGATCGCGGAGAGCACGAATATTCGGATACCACTTTGCCAGGATTCTCACGCCCTCCTCGCACTCCTCGCGGCGCCGGTTGTACTCCCCGCTGGCGTGCTGGTGTTTGACCATGGTGTTACAAACCACCATCCGAACTCGATCGGGGATGGGGATGAGTTCGAAATGGAGCGAACGGCAGTCGAGCAAGAGTGCGTGTTCCGCCCTCCCCAGGCATGACACAAACTGGTCCATGATGCCGACACGTGCGCCGATGAAGACGTTTTCGGCACGCTGGCAGAGCTTCGCCACATCTACCAACGGGAAGAACGGGAAGTCTGCTCCATTGAGGCTGATGAGTGCGAGCGCGCTGGCGACCTCAATAGCCGCCGAAGAGCTGAGTCCCGCACCGATCGGGATCTCACTCTGCACGAACAGATTCGCGCCCCGAAGAGCATGTCCTGCCTGCTGTAGGGCGACAGCGATTCCCAGCACATAGTCATACCAAGCTCCGGTAGCATGTTGAGGCAGGTCATCCAAATCAAACTCGAAGGACTGGGGAAACTCCTCGGACTGAATCAGCAGCTTGCGTTCGAGACGAGGAGAGATGGCTACGCGAGTGCGCAGGCCGATTGCGCTCGGCATCACAAGGCCATCGTTGTAGTCGGTGTGCTCTCCAATTAAATTCACCCTACCAGGCGCGCTAAAGATGGTACGTTGCGCTCCGAACAAGGCTGCAAATTGCTGGCCTAGCGCTTTCGACTCCATATTTAGTCCCTATGAAACTCTTTGGTAATGAGCTGGAGCTGCAGTAAGAAAGCAAAAATGCAAGCGATTACATTCGACATAAAACCATAAGCCGCAACCCGCGGCATGTCAACCGCTATTGACACTACTATGATCCGCATGGCAGAGGAATCATAGCGGTGCCCCACGTATTTCATTGCCGAGACCAACTCTGGAAGCGGATGGATGCCGGCGTCTTCCCTGAACCTTCCCGGATGATGACAAGTTGGTTCGCGGCGACGCTCTTCACAGTGTCGATTCCCCCGAGCGGCCAGCGCACTTCAATGTCGGCTGTCTTCTCCGCACCGAGGCCAAAATGTAAGCGCGGATCGTTGGCCGAAAGATAGCTGGATTGGCTCATGACTTCTTGCGCCTGCACCTTGCCGCCATAGCGGACCATGACACGCCCGCCAATGGCGCTGCGGTTGCTCTTGGCGCCTTCCAGTCGCACCTTCATCCAGTGGTTGTTTGCCGGAGCGTCGTTGCGCAACAATGACGGAGCTTGGTTCTGGTTCATGATGACTACATCCATGTCTCCGTCATTGTCAAAGTCGCCAAAGGCACAACCACGGCTCACATGCCGCGCTGAAATGCCGGGGCCAGCCTCTTCGCCCAACTCGGTAAATCTTCCATTTCCCTGGTTGCGAAAAACTATGCGCGGTCCGCGCCTCGGGTATTTGGGATAGACGGGTTCCAACTCCGGATAAACGGTTCCGGTGACTGACAGGATATCGGGGTATCCGTCATTGTCCAAATCCATGAGGGCAGTGCCCCAATTGATAAACCGGCGTTCCGTGGCTAGGCCGGCCTGCGCGGTCACATCCTCAAACTGCCCCTTGCCGAGGTTGTGGTAGAGTCCGGTGGCTTGGTTTTGAAAGTGGGTCCTGACTATATCCAGGTGACCGTCCAGGTCGTAGTCTCCCACACCCACTCCCATGCCCGCCATCTCCTGGCCGTCGCTGCTCAGGGCCAATCCGCGTATCAGTGCTTCCTCTCGAAAGGTACCGTCACGGTTGTTCATCAACAGCAGGCTCGGTGTGGAATCGCAGGCGACGAGAATATCGGGCCAGCCATCTTCGTCCACGTCAAATGCGGCTGCGGTCAGCCCGTAGGAGCCCCGAAGAGCCGCGATGCCCGACTGCTTGGAGACATCCGCAAAGGTTCCATCGCCATTGTTGCGGTGAAGAAAAAATGCAGGCAAAGGCAATCCGCTCGGTCCACAGTTGACCGGCACTCCTTCATATTGGCAGTTGGGCATCTGCAAATTCGGCCGGGGAGCATGCGCCAGGTCGATGTCGCAGTAATTGGAGACAAACAGGTCGAGCAACCCGTCACGATTGTAGTCCACGAAAGTGCAACCCGAGCCGAAACGGGTGCTGGGGTAGAGCAGCCCAGCCTTGGCAGTTACATCGGCGAAGGTTCCGTCGCCGTTGTTACGATAAAGTCGATTCTGACCAAAGTAAGTGACGAAGAGATCCTCAAACCCGTCGTTGTTATAGTCACCGACGCAGACACCAACGGCCCAGCCGGCATCGAGCAGTCCAGCTTTCTCCGTGACGTCGGTGAACGTACCATCGCGATTGTTCTTGTAAAGGCGATTGCTGGCTCCGGGCGGGATGCTTTCCAGGCGCCGTCCACCGAGGATGAAGATGTCCATCCAGCCATCGTTGTCGTAATCGAAGAAGGCACAACCGCCGCCCATGATTTCCGTAACGTAGGTTGCACTGGTGCCTTCGCCATAGAACATCGTCTGCGTGAGTCCAGCACTTGCGGCTACATCCACAAAGCGGGAAAACGGAGGCAAGTTCGTGGCGGTGCCAGGGATGGCGCACCAGTCCGTGGGGACAAAGGCCGAAGCGAGCGCTGCTGGAACCGCTTGCAACAGCCGGCGCCGGGTCCACGGAACGGGCATCCGGGAAATCATCGCGGCCAGTGTAGCACCGGCGATTTCCACCGAGGCGCCTGCTCGAGTTGCCATTGCTCCAACACCATCAGTACACTTACTCGCTAGCGGAACCAGTTGTGGGGCTGAGTTTCCGGGATGTCTACTTCTCTTGTGAATCCATCTGTAAAATTCTCGACTCGTTCTCTTCATGTCGCCGTGAATGTGGTCGTGCCGTTGCTCCTCTTCGGTCTCGCCGTTTTCGGACAGACCCAAACACCTGATGAAAGCCCGAGGGCGACAAAAGATCGGTTGATCGACCAGAACTGGTGGCCGACGAAAGGCACGCCTCCCTTTAATGCATATGCCGGTGAAAGCGCCTGTCGGGAATGTCATTCTGAAGAAGCTTCCTCACAAGTCCTTACGCCCATGGCAGAGGCTTCGTTTCGGATGGGAGAGCGCACTCCGTCTTCGAAACTCGATTCAGGCACTCTGCAAAGTGGATCTTATCTGTACCGGATTCCTTCGGATAGTCTCGGTTTGAGGTTAGTAGTTAGCTCCGGCAACCAGTCCATTACAGCCAACATTAGTTGGATCTTTGGAGCGGGTGTGCATGGCCAGACTTACATTCTCGAAAGCAAGGGTAATTTCTACGAGAGCCAAGTCAGCAGCTTCGCCACTTTACATGGAATGGATTTAACCCCCGGGCATTCGCAAATAGAGGTGGGTGACCTTAAGAATGCGCTAGGGGAACGTCTTTCGATGTCCACGGCAAAGCTGTGTTTCGGCTGCCACACGACGTATTCGTCCACCAATTCCAAGTTCGACGTTTCACGCGCGACATCGGGAGTCCGTTGCGAAGCATGTCATGGGCCGGGTGCGGATCATGTCAGCGCGATGAAAGCTGGCCAGATCGACGAAGCACTGAAGGCCATTTTGAATCCGGCGCATCTCAACCCTGTGGATTTGGTTGATTTCTGCGGGGCTTGCCACCGGACCGGGGTGGACGTTGTTGTATCCGAAGGAGCCTATGGCCCGCTCAATGTTCGCTTCCAACCGTACCGCTTGGAAAAAAGCCGTTGCTGGGGAATGCAGGGCGATGATCGTCTAACTTGCATTGCGTGTCACAACCCACACAAGCCCTTGGTTCAAAATGAGAGCTCTTATGACCCTCGATGTTTGAGTTGTCACAGCGCCCAGGGAAAAGAGTCGCATGAGCCCAGCCCGTCCCCTGCAGTTTGTCCAAAGGCGACGGCGAACTGCACCAGTTGCCACATGCCCAAGTACGATGTCCCTGGAATGCATGCGAAGTTTACAGATCATTTCATAAGGGTTGTTCGCGCCGGCGAATCGTATCCCAACTAAGTACGACTTGCATCAACGTGCGCGTGGTTCTTACCTTGAGGGCTGCGCCGAATCCAACGCGCTGTTTAATTCTTGAGCCTTCAGATTGCCCGGCTCCACTTGCAAAGCACGCTGAACCGCCTCCTTCGCCTCCGGCAACTTGGACTCAAGATATAAAGTCGCCGCCAGATTCACCCAGGCCCTAGCGAATCCCGGAGAAGCGCGCACCGCCAGCCGGAAATGCTCCTCAGCGGAAGCTGTCTCTCCCGCACGCGATGCCAGATATCCCAACTGGTTATGCGCTTCAGCCATGTTCGGATCGATCTGGATTGCCTGTTCAAGTGCGATTCGCTCGTTCGCTTGATCCCCAGCTTTATCAAGTGCCATCGCCAGTTTGTAGGCCAGCGTAGCTTCCTTGGGCGCCGCGGCGAGAGCCTCGCGATAGAGATCGACGGCTTGCTGCACCTCCCCCGCGGCTAATTTCTGATCCCCAAACGCGGCTTTTGCGGCCGCCTGGGTTAGGTCGGACTTCGCCTGCGCTTCGTGCTGGTAGAGTTTGAATTGCTCCTGGGCTTGCTCGTTCTCGCCTAACGCCCGAAGCACGCCGGCCAATTCAAAACGGACTTGTGGATCATGGCCTCCCAGCGCGATAGCCTTTTCCAGTTGTTCTCGTGCACCTTGGTTGTCCTTGAGTTTAGCCAATACGCTCCCCAGGTTGCGTCGGGATTCGTAATGCTCCGGATTCAAGGCCACCGCCTCGCGCAGATGATCGCGCGCTGCCGCGTATTCTCCCGCGCGCTGTTCAAGGACGCCGTTCAGATACAGCACCTCCCAGTTATGGGGAGTCACCTTAAGCAGCTTGCTTCCCAATTCATGTGCTTTCGCGGCCTCGTCCTGTATCACCAGCAGCCGCAAATAGAGCAACTGCGCGCTCATGTCCGCAGGGTGCTGCTTCATCGCCGTTTCCAGAATTCCGGCCGCTTCTTCCCTTCGAGCTTGTAAGACGAGCGTGGCCGCCAACGCCTTGGCGAGTGGCAGCGAAGCTGGATACGCACCCAGCGCGCTGCGCAATAGCGAATTCGCGTCCTGGAGCATTCCCATTTGGCCGTAGGCCAGCGCCAGATCCAAAGTCAACTCCGGCGTCAACTGCCCGGAAGCGGCGACTGGGCGGAGCAGGGCGATTTCTGAAACGTAGTCCTTCTCGGTGAGCAGATCCTTGCTCAGTGCACCGCGTGCGGTTGTCGATTTTGGATCAAGCGTGAGTGCCGCCCTCCATTCGATTTCGGCGTTCGTCGTGTCATGCACGTCGTCAAGCGCCGCGCCCAGGATCAAATGGGGTTGCAGAACTTTGGGATCGAGCCGCACCGACTGTTGCAACGAACCGATTGCCTCTTTCACATTCCCAGCGGAATACAGGCTCGCGCCCAGCAGATACGCGAGGCGCGCCGAGCCTGGGTTCATTTCTAGCGCCTTTTCAAAAGCTTCTGCCGCGCAAGTAAATTGCCGACGGTTGCGAAACCAACTCCCGAGGTCTGCGTACGCATTCCCGCTGGGATGGCTTCGCAGTATTGCCTCGAGCTGTGGAGGACCGCTACAAGCCGCCCTGAGGTAAGGCGCCGCGATAAGCCAGACGACCGCCAATATCAGAGCTTTTCGGCTCCCGACGTATCGTGCAAAAAGTTTGGCTAATTCCAAAGAAATCACTCCAGCAGACGTTGGTCCGGGGCGCTCCCTCCGAGGCACGGTTCCAATTTGAGCCCAACCGTGCATACCGAAACAGCACGGGGGGTCAGGCGTGCAATCGATTCGTATCGCGCACAGTATACGTCAGAGATTCACAGTTCATGCTTGGGCCTCGGCACCTCATTCTCGGGAAGCCCGGAAGGGCCTGGTCCCACCATTCGCACGACACCGACGCAAAAAAGCTCTTGACAAATGCTCTGCTAAGTAATAAACCAGTTCTCGGTTTTCTTTTGTAAACGATTACATTGTCTAGACGTTTCCTGAATCGTTTCGCGAGACAGGAAAGAGCCTTGATGGCGGTTTCGCCAATGAATCCTTTTCGCGATTGGATGTTCACCAGTAAATTCGACAGCTCCGAAAATGTAAGCGATTGCAGGACCATGACGTCCTGCCTAGCGACGCTAAGAATGCGGCGGTTGGTTCCGCGGAGGCTTATCCATGCGATTTTCCATCAATAGACTCGTGCTGGTTGCAACCCTGATGATATTGTCCTTTGCCGGAACCCTAGCACGTGGCCAGGGCACCAGCGCTAGTCTCACCGGCCAAATCACCGACGCCACCGGAGCCGCAGTGAGCGGTGCGACCGTCGCTGCGAAGAATACCGCCACGAACCTGGCCCAGACTACTACCTCGAACACAGTCGGAATTTACACGATTGCGCCGCTGCCGCCCGGCAACTATACACTGACGGTGGAAGCGAAGGGTTTTGCACGCTACGTGCAGCAAGGCATTGTGCTGGGCGTGGACATTTCGGCGACGCAAAATGTCTCCCTGAAAACCGGAAGCACGACGGAGACGGTCACAGTCACCGAAGAGGCCGAATTGATCAACACCACCACGGCTGAACTGGGCACGACGGTCAACCAGGCCGCGATTACCCAGTTGCCTCTGAACGGTCGCGATCCATCGTCGTTGGTCCTTCTGGCGCCTGGAACGACGAGTGTCACCGCACCTGGAGGCGGAGGCGGAGGGATGGGAGGCCAACCCGGCGTACAGACTGGCTTCAGTTTTCCCACCGAGACCGGAGCTTCCGCGAGCGGGGGGCGTCAGGGCAGCACCTACTACCTTTTGGACGGCGTGCCCCACATGGATAACTATACGCTCTTAGACGCGCCTTTCCCCAACGCCGACGCGATCCAGGAATTTCGCGTCATTAGCAACAATTTCAATGCCCTATACGGATTCGCACCCGGCGCCGTGGTCAGCATCGCAACCAAGTCTGGCAGCAACAGTTGGCACGGCGGAGCTTTTGAATTCCTCCGCAACAAGGACTTGAACGCCAGCAACAGTTACTTCGATCCCACAACGAGTTCCCCGGATCCGCTGCGACGCAACCAGTTTGGTGGTTATGTCGGTGGGCCCATCCTAAAGGACAAGGTTTTCGGCTTCTTCAATTATCAGGGAACAAGATCGAACGCAGCTGCGTTGTCCAATCGGACCCAGACGCCAACCGCGGCGATGCTGGCGGGTGACTTCAGTGGCCTGGATACCGGTTCGAACCCGGTTGTTCTGTGTACCGGCAGTAACACGCCGGCAAACTGTCCTTTTGGCACGGTGGGCGGCAAACCGAACCAGCTGTTGCCGGGGTTTTCGTATGACCCGGCCGCAGTCACCATCGCTACGACTGGCCTCCCGCTTGGGCAGCAGCCCAATGGCACCGTTTTTTACCCAGGAGGCGCCACGATCCAGAGTTTCAATGAGTACACGGGCCGGGTCGACTACAACATCTCGAACAGCCAGCGTGTTATGCTGCGGTCCTTTGTCAACTATTTGACTGAGCCCTCCGGAGATGTTCCCGGCAATATCCTCTCCGTGCTCAACCTCAATCCCTGGTCGCAGACGTTCGCGGAACGGATGGAGTTCTACAACGAAGCGCTTACCCACACGTGGGAAATAAGCCCTACGGCAGTGAACACGGTGTCGGTCTTCTGGATGCAAATGCAAGCGCACAACTCCGCTGCCGTGAAGGACAACAACGGACAGAATATGTGCTGGTCGCGCTACATCACGGTGACCGAACTTCCCGGCCAGTGCTACATGGAGGGATTTTCGGTGTCCAATGGTGGATTCAACGGTGGATGGACAGAACCCTCGCAGGAGGGTCGCACGACCTATGGCGTTTATGAGAATTTCAGCAAGACTATAGGCAGGCACCTCCTCTCATTCGGGGCAAACCTGCAGCATCAGTACGCCCAGGAAGCGACGCAATATCCAACGACACCGATCCTCACTTTCAACGGGAGTTACACGGGCAACGGACTGGCAGACTTTTTGATGGGAGATTTGTACGAGTACGAGCAAGGAGCGGGCGAAATCGCGAGCCTTGCCGGGTGGCAACTGGGCTTGTATGGCCAGGATCAATACCGTGTGCGCCCGAACCTGAGCATTACCGCCGGCCTGCGCTGGGATCCAAATATTGCCCCCGGGGTCACCAGTGGACGCGGCGGGGCCTTCGTTCCAGGGCAGCAGAGCACGCTTTATCCCAACTCTCCGCTGGGTCTGGTGTTTCCGGGTGACAGGGGGATAAGCGACGGCTTGATGCCCAACACCTATGGATATTGGGAACCGCGCCTGGGAGTGGCTTGGCAGCCTCGCTCCTTGCCGCGGACGTCGATCCGGGCCGGTTTCGGTCTGTTTACTGCGCCTCTGCAGTATTCCATGTACAACCACACGGCTGACATCAGCCCGTTCAGCCCAACGTATAATTTCTACGGAACTCTTACCGGCGTTCCTGGAACCAGCGTACCCCTCTCCCTGTCCTCCCCCTGGTCCCAGTTCGCGGGCACGGGCGGCGTCAGCCCATTTCCACCGTTCGCCCCGTTCAAGCCCTCGCCGAATGCCGCCTTCACGACGCCATTCTTCATTGGCGCTATCTTCGCCCAAAACTTCCGTCTCGGCATCACGCAAAGTTGGAACGTCTCGGTCGAACATGAAATCGCGCAGAACACGGTTGTGCGACTGGCTTACGTGGGCGCCGAATCCTATCACCAGGCGGTTGTCGTCGATCAGAATCCTGGGATTTATGCCACTGGCGCGACGCGCAGTACATATCCCAACTTCCAGGCGATCCTCACCGACATCAGCCTTGGCACGTCCAGCTATAACGCATTGCAAGTTGGAGTGGAGCGGCATTTGACCAGGGGACTTCAATTCCAATCGAACTTCACCTGGTCGAAAACGCTGGATACGACCTCTTCGGGGAACGTTTCCTTCGGAACCCAGAACCTTCCCGACCCCTTCAACATAGGCTACAACCGGGGTATTTCGTACCTGAACATTCCGTTTATCTGGGTGAGCAACATGGTTTATGTTACACCATCTCTTTCTGCAAGCAACCAGTTCATGCGGCAGGCGCTGGGGGGCTGGGAACTGAGCGGGATCGCCACGTGGCAGTCCGGTTACCCGTTCACCATTGCCGGCGGCTACGGGGACAACTCTGGCAGTCTGCAGGGCGAGGACCGGGCCGATGTTGTCCCTGGCCAAAGCTTCAACGTCCGCCAGGGAAACAAGTCTCAGTGGATCAGTGAATACTTCAACAGAAGCGCATTCACTGTAAATGCTCCAGGAACCTTCGGCGACAGCGGAAAGAACTTATTCCAGGGTCCACCGATCAAGACTATCGACGTGGCCTTCGCAAAGAACTGGACGATTATCGAAGGTTACCGCTTGCAGTTCCGTTGGGAGATGTTCAACGCCCTCAACCACCCCAGTTTTGGCAATCCGGATAGCAACGTCCAAGACGGAACTTATGGGCAGATCACTAGTCTAGGGCCTATTCCTGCGCGCGTCATGCAGGCGGCACTGAAGTTTACATTCTGAGGTTTATCTTCTCGACGTGGCCCGGGCTAAAACCACAGCCCGGGCTATTTTTTGACTGTTACCCGAGCTCCATTTCTTCGAACCCGGCAGTGAGCACTATTATGTTTGGCATAAGAGAGCCGCAGGACGTTAAGCAAAGCTTTGTCGCCAGCGCCGCTTGACCTGGGTTACTGCGTACTCTTAGGGATCATCGCTGGGATGGCGAAGCTCAACGGTGTGCAGATTGAATGCGCAGATAGGTATTGAGAACCAATGACGAGTCGACGCGCGTTTACTCAGAGGTTTGCAGCTGCGTTCTTGAGTGCTGCTGCTCTGAAGAACACATTCCCACTGAATCTGGGAGGAGGCGAAAATGGCTAGCGAGGCAGCACCGCAAGATGCACCCTTCAAACTTTCTGTGATGCTCTGGACCATTCTTACTGATTTGCCGTTCGAGCAACGCCTAGAGAAGGTAGCGGAAGCTGGCTACAAATATGTGGAACTCGTTGGGGAGTACGATAAGTGGTCCGAGGATGATTTCAACCGGGCCAATACAAAACGCAAGCAGCTTGGGATCAGCTTCGATGCTACTGCCGGATTGAGGCATGGCCTAAGCAATCCGGCCGAGCGCGATGCGTTACTCGCGGACCTCAACGGGGCACTCGGTGCGATGGAGAAGGTCGACTGCCCAAGCATTATTCTTCTGTCCGGGGATGTTGTGCCAGGCATGACTCGTGAGGCCCAAAACCAGAGCTGTATCGACGGACTGAAAGCTGCCGCACGACTTATCGAAGGAAAGAAGATCTCTGGAACTCCTGTGCAGCTTCTGCTTGAAACTATCGATCCCGAGGAAAATCCCAAGTACTACCTGACTTCCGCCGCCGAGGCATTCGAAGTAGTCAAAGCGGTAAATCATCCGCAGGTTAAGTTTCTCTACGATTTCTTTCACGAGCAAATAGCGGAAGGCAACCTGATTGAAAAACTGGAAAAGAACATTCAGCACGTGGGCGTGGTGCACATCGCAGATGTCCCCGGTCGCCACGAACCTGGCACCGGCGAAATCAATTACCAGAATATATTTCGCAAGCTAGGCGAACTCAAGTACAACGGCGTGGTTGCCATGGAGTTTCATCCCACGGGCGATCCCGTCGCGAAATTGCGTGCTGCCCGTGAGATGGCCCTGCAGTTCAGCGCGGCTGCATGATGGTGAATTCTAAGTTGGTGGCTTTCTTAGAGCCTCGCGTGGCTCTGTATTTGTTGCGTAAGCCGCAGAGGTGTAAATTCGGCTGCAGCCCGTGGAGAACGGACCAGTAAAGATCGGACTCTTAACAGCTCCCGCCGAACGGATCAGGAGACGACTATGGCAGACCAGCAAAAGCCGCAAGGAGTGGTCATTGTGCCGGTCGAGAAGCGGGCCATCACCAACCACAGCGTCCTCAATGAAGCCTACAGCTACCCCAGGCCAAGTTCGTTTTCCCGTGGCATGCGCATCGATGCGAATGGCCTCGTCATCCTGCTGATCTCCGGTACGGCCAGCATCGATGAGCACGGCGCTTCCATCCATATCGGAGACTTCCGCGCACAATGCCGCCGCGTGTTCCGGAACATTACCGCGCTCCTTGCAGCCGAGGGCGTCACATGGAAAGATGTTGTGCGAACAAGTTGCTACCTCCGCGACATTGATCGCGACTACGCGCTGTTCAACGAGGAGCGCACGGCATTTTACAAGGAGCAGGGATTAAATCCGTTGCCGGCGTCCACGGGCATCCAGGCTAAGCTCTGCCGTCCGGAACTGCTGGTCGAGATCGAAGCCATTGCGATTCTCCGCGAGTTGCCGAAAGAGTAGTGTGACGCGACGACGGGGTGTCCTGAGCGAGAGAGAGACAGATGCCGGAGAACGCGATGCTGGGCCAGAGCGCCGAACGTCCCGCAAAATTTGGCGTTCTTTTCCTCGGAACAGCTTTCCTGCTCGCGCTTGTCCTGGTGCACCCGTGGTCATCTCATCGGCACAGCCTGGGTGTCGCGCAGGCAGCCGAACCGCTTCCGAGCGCAGATACGCGCCTGGCAAGCTCCGGGAACGAGTCCATCACCATCGACTATCCAGAAGACGGCTCCATCTTCCCGCCTGAGATCACGCCACCGACCTTTCTCTGGCGCGACGCGGAAGCGTCCGCCAAGACGTGGAGCATTGACATCACCTTCGCCGATCGCTCGGAACCAATCCACGTCAACTCCCATGGCGACCCCATGCGCATTGGTGAAATTGATCCGCGTTGCGTTTCCGACACCAACGAGCCACCTTCGCTGACCAAGGAACAGGCTGCCGCGCACACCTGGATACCAGACGCGGCCACGTGGAACACCATCAAGCGGCACTCCGTGGAGCGGCCGGCTGCGATAAGGATTGCCGGCCTCAGCGACAGTGCTTCCGGCAGCCCGGTTTCCCATGGGCGCGTCACCCTCTCCACCTCAAAAGATCCGGTGGGTGCGCCCATCTTTTATCGGGATGTCCCCCTGATGCCCTCGGAAGGTGCGAAGAATTTCATTCAGCCGCTGGCCCCGTCGTCGATCTACCTCATCAACTGGCGTCTTCGCGATGTCAGCCAGATCGAGAGTCGAATCGTTATGCACGACCTGCATTCCTGTGCCAACTGCCACTCGTTCTCCGCCGACGGAAAAACGATGGGCATCGACGTGGATGGCCCCAAGAACGACAAAGGCCTGTATGCTGTCGTTCCGATCAGGAAGCAGATGTCGATCCACAACGAAGACATGGTCTCCTGGAACACGGATATGCGCGTCGGACAATCGCGCGTCGGGTTCATGTCGCAGGTCTCGCCTGACGGGCGCTATGTGCTATCTACTTTTGCCGGGCAGGACCAGAGCATTCCCAGTTCCTACTACGTTACCAATTTCAAGGACTATCACTTTCTCCAGGTTTTCTATCCGACCCGCGGCATTCTTGCCTGGTACAACCGTGCCACTGGCCGCCGGCAGCCCCTTCCCGGTGCCGATGATCCGCGCTACGTTCAAACCGACGGGGTTTGGAGCCCGGACGGAAAATACATCGTCTTTGCCCGCGCCGAGGCGAGGGACCCTCACCCGCAAGGGCAGAAGCCCGCGCTCCACGCCAACGACCCCAACGAAGTCCAGATTCAATACAACCTCTACCGAATTCCGTTCAATGACGGGAAGGGTGGTCAAGCCGAGCCCATCGCTGGAGCTTCGGACAATGGCATGAGTAACAACTTTCCCAAAGTTTCTCCAGACGGTCGCTGGATCGTCTTCGTTAAGTGCCGCAACGGCCAGTTGATGCGCCCGGACAGCCAGCTCTACATCGTGCCGGCAAACGGCGGGATCGTGCGTCGCATGCGAGCCAACACGAAGCTGATGAACTCCTGGCATAGCTTCTCGCCGAACGGACACTGGCTGGTCTTCTCGTCCAAGAGCCGTTCTCCTTACACTCAAATGTTTCTCACCCACATCGACGACCAAGGCAACGACAGCCCGGCCATCTACATTGACAACTCCACGGCTGCCAACCGCGCCGTCAACCTCCCCGAATTCGTGAATATCCCACCCGATGAAATGCAGCAGATCGATGTGCCTGCGTCCGATCTCTATCGCATCATTGATAACGCGCTGGACCTGCAGAAGAAAGGCGAAAACGCTGCAGCGCTAGCCGAGTGGAAGAAGGCCCTGGGAATGGATCCGAATGACGCCCGGGCAAACAATGGCATCGCCGTTGCCCTGTCCGTCGCTGGAAATTCCGACGAGGCCATCACCTATTTTCGGAAGGCTACTCAGATTAACTCGAACTTTTTTGAGGCGTTCTACAATCTGGGGCTTGAGCTGGTAAAGAAAAACCAGCTAGACGCGGCCATCGACGCGTGGTTGAACGCCGTCCGTATCAGGCCGGATTTTGCCGCCGGCCACGAAAATCTGGGCTATGCTCTTTACTTGCAAGCAAAGTTCGCGGAATCACTCACTCACTTGCGTCTGGCACTTGCTGACGAACCCAATCGAGTCTCCGTCCTCAACCTGGCCGCAAGCCTGCTGGCAACCTGCCCCAACGCCTTGATCCGCAATGGTACTGAGGCTATCGCTCTGGCAAACCGGGCCCAACAGCTTACTGCTGGACACGACGCCGCAATCCTCGACACGCTGTCCGCCGCTTACGCCGAAGCGGGACGTTTTCCTCAGGCAATCGACACCGAACAACAGGCGATCGCCTTGGCCGCGCAGCAAGGCAAGCTTCCGCTCGCAAATACTCTGAAGGCCCATTTGACGCGATACAAATCCAATGCGCCGCTGCGTGAACCGCCCGACCCCGTGTCCTTCTGATGTGGCGATGGGAAGGGTCTGTGGTGGTAGCGGCAACAGCATGCACTCGGATATAAATTTAAGGTGAGGGATAAGACAAATGGAACCAGGGAACCTCTATCAAGACCCACATCGCCGGTTCAATCCACTTACGCGCGATTGGGTGCTGGTGTCGCCGCATCGCACCGAGCGGCCCTGGCGCGGGCAACTGGAGTCGACCCCCTCCGGCCCGGCCCTGAGCTACGATCCCACTTGCTATCTCTGTCCTGGTAACGAGCGGGCGGGCGGAGCCTGCAACCCCAAATACCAGACCACTTTTGTCTTCACCAACGACTTCGCGGCGCTGAAGCCAGAGGTTCGGCTCGCGAGACAAGATGACTCCGGGCGCGGTCTGCTTCTGTCGGAGTCTGAGGCCGGGACCTGCAGAGTGATGTGCTTTTCGCCCTGCCACGATCTGACCCTGGCGCGCATGACGGTCCCGGAAATCGCCAGCGTGGTGGACATGTGGGCTGAACAATCGGCTGAGATTGGCTCATTGCCGTACATCAACTACGTTCAGATATTTGAAAATCGTGGCGAGATCATGGGATGCAGCAATCCGCATCCGCATGGTCAAATCTGGGCAACCCAGACTATTCCCAATGAGCCTCGCAAAGAACAAGAATCACAGACGGCATATTTACAGAACAACCACACTTGCTTGCTGTGTGACTACCTGCAATTGGAAACACGGGCGGGGACGCGCATGGTAGTCGAAAACGCCCATTTCGCGGCACTCGTTCCTTTCTGGGCGATCTGGCCTTTTGAAGTATTGCTACTCTCCAAGCGACACACCGGCAGTCTTGAATCTCTTGATCCTGCCATGCGCAACGGTCTTGCTGAAATCTTCAAAGAGCTCACTACGCGCTACGACAATCTCTTTGAGATTTCGTTCCCCTATTCGATGGGTTTTCATCAGTCCCCGACCGATGGCGAAGCGCACCCGGAATGGCATCTCCACGCGCACTTCTATCCGCCGCTGTTGCGCTCGGCCACGGTCCGCAAGTTCATGGTCGGTTATGAAATGCTGGCCAGCCCGCAGCGGGACACCCCGCCCGAAGCGGCGGCGGCCACTCTACGGAACCTTGCAGGGCTGCACTACGCCGATCGCAAACCACTTTGACATCCTTTCAAGAGTTGCGACGCTGACTGTGTGACGCCGCCAGCGCGACTTCTAGATCTTACCGTGCTGTCCTTTTCCTTGATATTTCGTGGGGGTGGGGAACCCCTAGGGAGTCAGACTCTAGTGCAGGCCGTGACTGAAAATTCACAGCCTTTTTGGGGCATCAATTTCCAGGCCACCATCAAGCCCAAAACCGCAGCACGTCTATCGCGGGTGTGGGAAAACCATCCGAATTGAAAGTACCAATTGCGCTGATTGTGCCCTTGGCGGAGCAGCGGAACGACTGGTTAGTGCAGCGAACCTTGGCCGCGCGGCTGCACGCAGACCGGAAGCGCGTGCCAAACATGTTGCGTCGCGACGACGGCACGCAGTGGCATGCTCGGAATGGAACGAATCGATGCAACCAGCTTGGCTTACGAGCGAAGTATTTTCGCGGCGAATCCAGCTGCTACTTGCGGAAATTCCGACCGCTGCGATTCGAGCCGAGATTGATGTCTCGCGTTGGTACGCGGGAAAGGTTCGGCAAGGCTACCGCCCGCATCAACGGCATTGGCTTGCGCTGGCAGAACTGGTGGGAGTCTCCGGGGGATAAGGGCTAGCCGGCGACGGCAAGATCTGTTGCAGTTGCTGGATCGACTCACGCCGACCATTGCCGAGTTGACGCATGCGATCGGGCAGGAAGCGGAGAAGTGTCCAGCGGCGCGGCTCTTGCAGACTCATCCTGGAGTGGGGACACTGACCGCGCTGGCCTTCGTGCTGATCATCGGCAGAGCGGATCGGTTTGAGTGTGGCAAGCAGATCGCGAGCTACCTGGGACTGGTGTCGCTGGAAGACTCCAGCGGACAGCGGCGGCGCCTGGGACACATCACGAAACAAGGGAACGCGCTGTTGTGTTTTCTGCTGGTGGAGGCGGCGCAAGTGACGGTGCGCAGCGATCAAGAATGGCGAAACCGGTATTTTCACCTCGTGCTACGACGAGGACGGAAGATCGCCAAGGTGGCGATGGCACGGAGACTGGCGATCGCTCTCTACTGGATGTGGCGCAAGGGATGGAATTACGAGCAGTTAAGAAAGCTCGGTTCGCACGCGGGCCAGCTCGGAACAGGCGATGGTGTGCGGTAGAACACCGAGAAATTGATTGGGCAGCCCGCTCCTCTTCATTGAGGAGTTCGAAGTAGTAATCATGATCGATGTTGTGACCGAAGAGATGCATGGGTCGGACTGAGTTCCTGACCTAGAACCGATTACGAGGCGAGCCTCGGTTGGTAGGGCAAAAGCAAAAGCTTCCACGAGAGCGAAATGGCGCTCTTCGGAGTGCACGGCCTGGTGCGCCTCAAAAGTGCTTGACAGCGCCGACATTGTTAGAGACGCCTGGTTACAGCAGGTATCGGCAACCTTGCAAGGATTCGATGTAGACGCACTGCGCAGCTTGGAAGACATGGAAGATTCCTTTGCCGTTGTCCTGGGTATGGCAGCGCCGAGATTCGCAGAATGGAGCAAGCGGGGGTTTGTGAGTTTCCTCACGGAGCAGGGTATTGAGCGTCATTGACGAAGCAAGTCAGCCCTCCTAGATTAAGGTCGTACGGTCTTCCTTGGAGAGCGGGCTTGCCGTCCCCGGCGCATCGCCGTGCTAGGGCGACACACTACCCCGCAGACTAGGAGTGGTGTCATGGTAAAGAACGAACAGGCAATCCGGGCATTCAGAGAGATATTGACGCATGTGGAAAGTTATTCTGTACGAGCCGACGCGATTTTAGAGTTCATGTTGCAACGTGGCGAGATGAACGAGCTGGAACTGAACCGAGTGATGGACGCAGCGAAAGACAGGCAACGGGCCAAATGGGACCAAATCCGGGCCAAGGTGGATTCTCTTCTGGAAGAAGAAGCCGACAAGGTAACCGCAAGAATAGCGTAACTTGACGGACTTAGAACAGGTCGAACGCCCTCAGCCGAAGGGCGCATGGGAAACACCCTGCTGCTTCAAGTCATTGTGGTGTGCCTAGATGTTCTTTTTACTTACGCGGCAGCCGGGGCCTCACACCCTCCGGTGTTCCGCAACGGTTCGTACACTTCTCCGCTCGCCCACAAACGTTGGGAGCCTACACCATCCCGTCGGAGACCGGCCTTTTCATCCCATCTGATTACGCCAATTAACTGCTCGCGAATCCGGGATTGGAATGCGCTCTAGACGACATGAAGATTCTGTTAAAATAAAACAAAAAGTGAAACTTGCTAATTGAACGGAACCCCCAGCCGAGAAAGTGTTGCGTAAGTAACGCTGTCGCGACTCGGAATGGATAACGCCTGTGCTAGCAGTTTGCTGTCGCAGCCAAGGCCGCCGCGAATTGCGGTGTAGTTTCGGGGGAAATCATGGAACCACTCTGTGTAGTCATCTACCAGAATGACCCCAGGATTGCGCAAGTTCTGGCGGCTAGTCTTTCCCAGCATTTCAGCTCTGTTCATTTGGCCCGCACCCGCCAAGAGGTACGCCCCGTCGTCGCCCGGCATCGCGCGGAAGCACTGGTACTGGATCTGGAAACCTCGGGACCGGACGAAGGTGACCGTTTGCATCGCGAGTTTCCCGGCCTCTGCATCGTCGGCACCCACCGGTTGGCAGACGACAAACTCTGGACCGAGGCCATGAGTTTGGGTGCGTCCGACATATGTGAGCCACGCAACGATGACGTGGTGCGCTCCCTGTTGCACTCCGTGGCGCGCAGGCTGGCACACCATGCAGCCGCCTGAGAGTTGCTTTTGATCTTTGCTCAGGCTGCTCAAATCAACGAGAGGGAGCTATTTCAGGCGGGCCTTGTCAGTGTTGTAGTCGAAGCAAAATGTTGGGAGGTTCGGGCCAAATCTCCTCGGAGTGCAGAGCGCCATCCTCTTGAGCAATAAGTTATCTGCAGCCACCAATTTGCGCTAAACACCCGCAAAAAGCGGATAATAAATGTAGAGGGATGGGGATCCTTCACAGAACTCCCGAAGTCGAACCTTAATACCGTGTCTCGTTAGGCGCGGGGGAAGGAGGGAGCGATGTCCATTCGCGAGTCTTTTTACTCGTTGTTCTTTTCCTTTTTCTTGCTGCATTTGGTGAAACTCAGCAAAGGCAGATCAAGTATGTGCCGGTGAAGCCGACATCGCCTGCGTCGGGCCAAGAGATGTACACCGCATATTGTGCCGTCTGTCATGGCAAGGAGGGCAGGGGAAACGGTCCGGCTGCTGAGGCGCTAAGAGTCCCACCACCGGATCTCACGACTCTTGCCAGGAACAACGACAACAGTTATCCGTCCGATCGCGTTAGAAGCGCGATCGCGGGTGACGTACGCTTGCCGACACACGGCTCGAAGGAGATGCCGGTTTGGGGCGAACTGTTCTGGTGTATGAGCCAGGGACACTCCTCCGAAGTACAGTTGCGTATCGGCAACTTGAACAAGCACATCCAATCGATGCAGCGAAATAACTGAAACCTGTTCTGGGCGGCTCTGATTCTGGCGGGGGCCGCCTACCAGTACTTCTTAAAGGATTTGGCGCCACGCCAACCACGACAATTCCCTAAGAAACGTCCAAACAAAAACCTGATTTGCAGTCCGCTGCTCTAGATGTGACAGAGTTGGATCGGGCATTCCGGAAAAGGATTCACCGTTGGCCACCGACTACTCACAGCTCACCAAGACCCTTCTCCGCTTCTACGACTTCACGAATAAGGTCGTGCTTTTCGTCGGGGCGGGAGGGAGGCAACTGCTCGACCCCTCCGCCGGAACAAAGAAGCTGATCGCCATTGATCAGGATGTCGAGGCCCTTAGAGAACTAGCGGCGAACGTTGCCGCAAAGGGCATACAGGATTCCGTGGTGGTTGTTGGTGGCAAGTTCGAGGATGTCGCACTGTCAGGCGATGTGGTCTATTTCGAATTTTGCCTGCACGAGATGGCCGATCCCCAGAAGGCGCTGACCCATGCCAAGAATCTGGCACGCGACATCGTGGTA
>Ga0181523_10000852_pt1 | contig 34238 bp, 25 predicted proteins | sample PEATcosm2014_Bin_43_FD_119752 | JGI IMG/M metagenome (GOLD analysis project Ga0181523, IMG submission 119752) | Peatland microbial communities from MTU Mesocosm Facility, Houghton, MI, USA - PEATcosm2014_Bin05_30_metaG | ecosystem: Environmental > Terrestrial > Soil > Wetlands > Peat | place... | reverse complement strand
GTTGGTGTGGACGAGCTTGTGGCCGTCCCGATCCATGAGGCAGACGTACATCTGCCGGGCATGGAGGTCAATTCCGCAGTTGAATTGTGTGGTGGAAGTGTAATACTTCATAGCGATCATTCGATGTGGGGTCGCGAGACCCCGTGTTAAACACGATGGTTATGCGGGGAGTGCTTGTTACACTCCCCGCCCGTCGCCCAAGATGATAACCAAAACCAACAAGGGCTTTGAAGAGAGTATCAAATCGCTGCAGGCAACGCGGGATGGCCGTTCCAGTTCCGCTTCGCGGTTCACGCGCTTTGGTCCCGCGTGCCTGAGCTCTGGACGTTAGCCCGCCGACGTATGTCAGACGACAAAACAGTCCCATTTTCGTCGGAGGATGAGCAGATGGAGGCTGCCATCCGTGAGGCAAAGGCAAGTTTCAACAAGTTCATCGAGGCTTTTTGCCATCCGACGGAGCGACAGAAGAGCTTCCTCGTGAAAGTGGTGTTTGATGAGGGAGAGCAGCGAGAGCACATTTGGCTGGCCGATTTGGATCTTCGAGGCAAGAAGCCCAGCGGGGTTGTTGCAAATGAGCCGAACCTGCCCAGCATGAAGTTCATGCAGAGGGTTGAGTTTGAGCCTTTATACATTTCAGATTGGATGTATATCGAAGATGGTTATTTGATAGGCGGATATACCACGCGGGTCATTCGAGACCGTATGACGCCCGACGAGAGAAGGGAACACGATGCACAAGCACCTTACAAGTTTCGATAGGCGGGCTAATATGAGGATAGGCTGCAGAGTCAACTTCGCAAATCAAACCAAAGTGCTTGCAAAATTCCAGCAAGGGCAAACCGCGGCGCATTTGATCGAAAACCACTGATGGCCATTCGCGCGTGATTTGGCCTGGTGGTGTCGGATTTGAAACCAGTTGTGCGAATGGTGACGGGGCGCAGTGCTGGTGGCAAAGCTGACACGACCAGGCATGGAAGGGGTGAGCGTTCGCGTGGTTGGCATCCGGCTTGGCCTTCAAATCCGCAAGCCGCATGACAAACACGGGAACACGAACGGGGGAAAATCTGATACTGCCATTTGATACTGTATGCGATTTTTCGGCAGATTTGGGATGATTTTGGAGGAAGGTGATAATCAAAAAACTGAATAATGACGAGGCGTTTGGATGTGTGAGGAATTGTGCAAAAGTGCATTCCTCAATTTCGAGTCAGGTGCCTTCAACCACTCAGCCACCCTTCCAATCGCCTGTTTACAGGCACTCAACGGTTTTTGAAATTTGCAGATTGATTTTTTGAATTACTGCGTTTTGACACCGTGCGTGCGAAAGACAGTATTGCAGCGCCAAAAGACCTTTGGCCAAAGACGCTGTTTGCAAATCTGGTTCGTTATGTGCCATCGGGTATTTATTTCCCACGAATACGGGTTCGGGGCAAGCTCATTCGCCGCTCGCTCAAAACCAACAACTTGCCCGTCGCTAAAATCCGGCTGAACTTCGCCGCGGAACAAACGGTCAAAATGGCTTGAGGGTTGGCCGGTTTGAAGCATGATGATGGGCATCATTCGATTTTATGAAGACAGGAATTTCGTTTGTGGGTCATGGACTGGTTTGGGCTGCCATCGCGTTGGCTGAGTTGTCCGCGCACGGCGACACCAATCGGTACGCGGGTGACAATTGGGTGCTTGTCGATGTGACAAACGTAATGGCGGCGGCGGCGGAAATCACCCCGGCGAAATACCCGGATTGCGACGAGGCGACCGTTGAACAAAAGTCGGTCCGGGTGTATCGGGCGGATGGCACGGGGGAGTGCCAGGATGAAACGTTCGTCAAGGTGCTCACGGAAAAGGGCCGGCGTGACAATCGCACACTGACGATGAACTTCATGCTGCCCTACACGACGGTTGCAGTGCCCAAACTGGAGGTGATCAAACCTGACGGCGAAACGGTTCCGGTGGACGTGGCGGCGAATTCGAAGGAGTCCATTGATGACAGCCAGATGGCCATGAACATTTACGACCCGAACATGCGGGTGTTGCAGGTGAACATCCCAAGCCTGGACGTCGGTGACGTGGTCCACTCCGTGGAGCGCGAGACCATCGAGCGCCCGTTCATTGCCGGTGAATATGCCGAAGAAAACGTTTTTGAAGGCCCGGGTTTCATCCGGCACATCACGTACGAGGTTCATGCGCCGGCCGACCGGCCGCTGAGGCGCATTGCGTTGCGGGACGAGGTGCCGGGAACGGTCACCGCTTCGACGCAACCAGACACCAACAACACGATCGTGTATCGCTGGGAGGTGAACAACGTGCCACGCATGTTTGACGAGGCCTCCATGCCACCTTACGAAGAAGTGTTGCAGCGGCTTTTTGTAAGCACCCTGCCCGATTGGGCGGCCGTCTCGAAATGGTACTGGAACCTCAGCCAGTCGCATCTGGACGCGACGACGCCCGAGATGAAGCAGACGGTGAAGGAACTCACCGCCGGGGCGCAGACGGACATGGACAGGATCAAGGCGCTGTTTTATTTCGTGTCGAACAAAATCCACTACATGGGCATTACGCCGGAAAAGGACCGGCCAGGCTTCGAACCGCATGATGTCTGCATCACTTTCGACAAAAAATACGGCGTTTGCCGGGACAAGGCGGCCCTGCTGGTTTCGATGCTGCGTCTGGCCGGCTTGGATGCGTATCCAGTGCTCGTCAGCGTCGGGACCCACAAGGACCCCGAGGTGCCTGATCCGTTTTTCAATCACGCCATCGCGGGTGTTGAACTGGAGAAGGGCCGGATCGTGTTGATGGACCCGACCGACGAGAACACGCGCGAGCTGCTGCCGGCTTCCGATCGCAATCAGAGTTATCTGGTTGCCCGGCCTGATGGCGACTCCATCCGGCTAAGCCCGATTCAGCCGCCCGAGGAAAACCTGTTGCGCATAAAAACGACCGGGACCTTGAATGCGGACGGCATTATTGAAGCGAAGTCGGAATTAACATTTCAGGGCGTCAACGACGACGCGTATCGAAATGCCTTTTCACACATGAAACCCGACGACGAGCGGCGGTTCTTCGAGCAACGCCTCCAGCAGGCGGTGCCGGGCCTGCGGCTCAAGTCGCTGAAACTCGTGCCGGCAGACATGCGCGACGTGTCCACGGGCCTGCGGGCGGAACTGGAGTTTTCGGTGGGCGGCATGACGGCGAATGGCGGCGGCGAGTCGGTCGTGAGCGTGCCATGGATTGGCAAGCGACTGGGGGTGGTAAACTTTATCCTCGACGGCACGGGCCTGGAGAAGCGGAAATACCCGCTCGAAACCGAGGTGACCTGCGGTGTGCAGGAGGACATATCGCTCAAACTCGCGGGCGGCTTTACGGGGACGGCGGCGCTGCCCTCACCTTCATCGGTGGAGGACGATTGCGTGAGTTATCAGCAGCGCTTTGATGCAAAGGACGGTTCGCTCGAGTGCTCCCGGACGCTGAAATTGAAGACGGTCGAATTCTCGCCGAGGCAGTATCTGACCCTCAAACAGACTTTGAAGATGCTGGACGATGACGGGCGCAAGGCGCCGATCCTTGCCCTTGCCGAAACCCCCGCCGCGAATGCCCGGGCGATGTCCGGCAATCCTCCCGCACCGCCGGTGGAATCCAACGCGCGGATTCTGGAGAGCCGGAAGGAACTCGATGTGACCGGTCCGCACACGGCGGTTTGCCGGGTGAAATACTCAAAGCGCATCCTGACTTACAGCGGCAAAATTCGCGAGGCCGAGGTGAAGATTCCCTACAATCCCGCCTGCGAAGAGGCCCGGCTCGTCCAGGCGGTCGTGACTTCCCCGACCGGCGAGCGTCAGGAAATTTCCAAGGACGAAATCAACGTGATGGACGAGGGCTGGAATGCGTCGGCGAAGCGATACACGGGCGGCCGGATACTGGTGGCGAGCCTGCCGGGCGTGGACGTCGGGTCCACCATCGAGGTTGAATATGAGGTCACTTACACCAACAAGCCGTTCCTGGCTGGATTTGAGTCGTTTCAATTGCCGGATGAACTGGAGCAAAAATCGTTCAAGCTGATCGCACCGGCTGATGTCAAAGTTCAACGGTTGGTCAGTGGCGCGCGGGGCATCGTTCACGAGCAGGACAAAAAGGATGACAACCGGCAGGAGTTTCAATGGCAGTCGGGAAACGTTGCGGCTTTGCCGGCCGAAACCCAGCTTCCGCCGGACTGGGTTTACAGCGCCGGGGTGGGCTATTTTATCGGGAATGTGACGAACTACCTGAATGATTTGAACGAGACGATGCTGGAACGGTCGCACCAATCCACCAACGCGGCGGAATTGGCCCGGCAACTGACCGCAAAGGCGGGGAGCAAAATTGAAGCCGTGAAGGCCATCCGCGATTTTGTTGCCAAATCCATCCGAGAGGCCGGGCCATCCTTTACCGCCCTGCCGCTGAGTGAACTTTCCGATGCTGACACGACACTGGCCGACGGATACGGCCACGCGGCGGACCGCGCCATATTGCTTCATGCGATGTTGAGCGCGGCGGGTTATCAACCGGAGTTCGTGCTGGTCTCGGATTTGCCGGCGATCTCGGGCATCACAAACGTGGCGATGACGTTTCCTTTGCCACGGAATTTCCAGACACCCCTCGTCAGAATCACGCTGGAGGGTGAGGACTATTATCTGAACGACACGGACCAATACGCGCAACCGGGTTCGACCGGCAGCGATGGCAAACTGGGGATAGCGCTTTCCACCCGGGCGTGGGAAGTCATTCACGCTGCCAAAGATTGTGGGGACGGAACCATGACAACTTACACACTGCTGTTGGACAAGAACGGCCGGACACGCATCCGGGTTTCGCGGTCGTATTACGGCGTGAATTACAACGAAAAGCACCGGTTTTTCGCCGAGCTGCCGCCCGAGGAACGGAAACGGTATTTCCAGGAAACCGTTTCAGGCGTGGCCCAGGGCGCGCGACCGATGGGCGATTTGACCACCACGTTTGACACCTATCCGGGTCATGAACAATTCTCGGTGATCATTGACAACTACGGCGTCACCGCCGGCAAGTATCTTTACTTCAATCTGCCCTTTACGCCGTCGCTGATCCCGGTCGGGGCTGATCAACGCGCGCTGCCGTTGTTGATTTCGCAGGGCGGCAAAAACACCATTCGCACCGAGATTACGCTGCCTCCGGAGTTTCGCGGGATTGTGGTGGCGCCCGGGAGCGCAGACCTCACCGTGGCTGGCCGCGAAAAAGCGCGCATCACCGGAAGGAAAACATTCAGCGGATACATGGTCACCGACGAGTTTGAAACCGCACCGGCCATCATCAGTCCTGACAATTACCAGGCAATGCTGGGGGTCGAGTCCGCCTTGAGCCGGAAATCGTCGAAGGTTTTTCTTTTGGAAGAGCAGTGAAAAAATCCGCCGGCTTCAGCAGACGACGCGCAGACGTTCGCGCTCGATTGAAAATGCCGCGGGCAAATGGCCGATCCACTCGCCGTCCAATTCAAAGGCGGCTGTAGTTTCTCCCGACAATTCAAATGAATTGGCGCGAAAACGACGCACGAGGTTTTCCGGCAATTTTCGCCGCAGGAGCAAACCCGGCGCGCAGCGGAGCAGCGTCAGCCAGTTCACGCGCGGGAAAACGCAAATCTCCAGCGAACCGTTGCGCAGGTCCGCCTGCGGAAAAACGCCAAACGGCCCGCCGTAAAAACGTCCGTTGCCGACGAGAACCAGTTCGCCCGTGAGGTTTTGTCCGTCCGCGCGCACGGTGATTTTGGGTTGCGGCTCGCACAGCGCCTTCAATCCGGCAAAGACATACGCCAGCGGGCCGGTCTTTTTTTTGAGCGACCAGTCCGCCAGTTCAATCGCCCGCGCGTCCAGGCCCGCGCCCGCGAGCAGGACGAAGTGTTTTTTTTGGCGGACACCGTTTGCCGTAAATTCCACGCACGGCAGGTCAATGCGCGTTTCGCGCCCCCGCTGCAGGGTTTCCCAGGCGTGCGCAATGTGCAGCGGGATTTTGAGTTCGCGCGCAAAAACATTCACCGTGCCGAGCGGCAATACTCCAAGGCACGCCCGCGCAAAACCGTCCGGGGCGTCACCGAGGCCGTTGAGCACCTCGTTGACCGTGCCATCGCCGCCGGCGGCCACGATGAGTTCGAAACCGTCGGCCACCGCTTCCGCGGCAAGCCGGCGCGCGTCGTCGGGCGCGGTCGTGGCCTTCAGCGCGCATGGCGGGCCAATGGCGTCGAGCTGATGGCGAAAGCGCCGGGCCTTTTCGCCGCGGGCCGCCGGATTGAAAATCACACAGGTGCGCACTCGCCGAATGATTTTAGCGGCGGGCGTGGTTAGTCGAGCAGAAAGCGCGGCGATTGCTTGCGTTCGCGGCGCGTTTCCCCGAAACTGGCGCCGTGAGCGGAGCAACAAATTGGAAAATTCCGAAGTGGCCATTTCTGCTCGGCGACGCGCTGCTGCTGGGGTTCACGTTTTTAATCATCTGGCAATCGCCGCACCCGATTTCTCAGGGGGAAACCATCGCATGCCTTGCCTCTGCCGCGATTGGCGCGCTGCTTGGGGTCGCGCCTTTCGTTCTTGATCATCGGGCCGTTCTCAGGCTCGTGGATGTCAACGTCCTTGGCGAGGTCGCGGGCAAAATTCAGGACCTTGAACGCCTCGCCGCCCGGATCAGCACCGCCACGGGCGAATGGACAAACGTCCAAACGCAGGCCGAGAAAATTTCCACCGGCGCAAACGAAATCGCCGGCCGGATGGCGGGGGAAGTCCGCCAATTTTCCGAGTTCATGCAAAAAATGAACGACAGTGAAAAGGCCGCGCTCCGGCTCGAGGTCGAGAAGCTCCACCGCGGCGAAGCCGAATGGCTGCAAGTGCTGGTGCGCATCCTCGACCATGTTTTCGCGCTGCATGCCGCCGCCGTCCATTCCAACCAGCCGCAGGTCGCCGAACAAATCACGCACTTCCAAAACGCGTGTCGCGGCGTCGCGCGTCGCGTCGGCGTGACGCCCTTCGTTGCCGAACCGGATGAACCGTTCGACGCCGAACGTCATCAGGCCCTGGATGCGAAATCAAAACCGCCGGCCGATGCAGCCGTCGCGGAAACGGTCGGCGTGGGGTACACGTTCCAGGGAAGGCTGCTGCGCCCCGCCCTTGTCCGGCTCAAAGAAAACGGCGCGGAAAAGTCCGACGAGCACCAATTGCCGCTCGAAGCCACTGAGTCCACCTGAATGGCCCTATTGCCCGCCCCCAGTTCAGCCCGCGTGAATTCTCAGACTGCGCCGGATCGGATCATGCGCCGGCTGGCTGTCGCTCTCGGAATTTTTTCTTTTGGGGTCGTGCTCGCCGCCCACCACATCACCGACGGAGATCTCTGGAACAAACTCGCCATCGGGGCGCATGTCTGGAAGTTCGGCACCGTGCCGGTGCACGACACCTTTGCCTTCACTCCCGTGTTGCCGCGCTACATCGAACACGAATGGGGCGCCGGCACGATTTTCTTTGGCGTGCTTAAATTTTTCGGGTCGGCCGGGCTGATGACACTTAAAATCCTGCTCGCTTTCGGCGCGATGGGCGCGGCGCTGGCCACCGGCAGGAAAATCGGCTGCGCCTGGGAAACGCTGCTGGTGCTGGCTATTCCCGCGGCGGCGTGCGTGCTGCTCGGCTACATTCCCGTCTTGCGAAGCCACACGTTTACCTATTGCTTTTTTGCCGTCACGCTGCTCGGCCTCGAGGAAATCCGCGCCGGCAAAAAATGGCCGGTCTTTGTTTTGCCCCCGATGATGCTCGCATGGTCAAACCTCCACGGCGGATTTGTCGCCGGGTTGGGCGCCATTGCCGTTTACACGGCGTTCTCGCTTTTTGCGCGCCGGCAAATCAAACGCATGTTGTTCACGGCGTTCGCCTGTGGCGTGGCCACGCTGGTCAATATTTATGGCCTGAAATTCTGGGCGTATTTGATCCCGGCGCTTCTCAACCAGCGTCCGGAAATCGCCGAATGGCAGCCGCTGCCGATTTTTGCCAACGATGTGTTTCTCAGCTTCCGGATTCTTTTTGCGCTGGTGCTTTTTCTGCTGCTCGTCGCGTGGCGGCGCACGGAGAAAAAGAGCTGGCCGGGCCTGACCCTGTTGGCGCTGACCGCGGCGCTGGCGTGGCACAGCCGGCGGCATGCGCCGTTCTTCGGAGTCGCGGCCCTGGCGTTTGCCGGCCCGTTTTTGCAGACCGTTCTCACCGATCTTGCCGCGCGCCTGCCGCGACATTTGCGAGCGGCTTTCAAACCGGCGCTTGCGGCAATGATTCTTTACGGCGCCGTCGCCACTTATGCCGCGGCGGTTTTTCTTCCCAATGCCTCGTTCGTCCTGCTCTCGCCGGTGGGTCACGATCCGGTGCGTGAAGTGGACATTCTTTCACTCGCCCAGGCCAAGGGGAACCTGGCCACGCCCTTCGGGTGGGGTGGCTATTGCTCGTGGCGGCTTTATCCGCGCGTCAAAATTTCCATGGACGGCCGCTACGAAACCACCTTTCCGGAATCCACCTTTGAATTAAACGACGATTTTTATACCAGGCGCGGCGCCAACTGGGACCGGCTCATTCGTGATTACCAGGTGGATTATGTCATTCTTGAATTCACGCAGCAACGGTTGCGCCCGGCGGATTTGTTGGACCATGGTTACGTCCTGATTTGGACCACCGAAGGGCATTCCGCGCTCATGGCCCTGCAAAAACATGCCGACCAGCTCCAGCGCGTCGCCGCCGAACTTCCGTCCACCACCATCAATCCGGTGGACGCGAGCATTCCCAACGGATGGTGGTCCAGTCCATCATTCAACCAATGAGCACGGAACGGTTCTGTGATAGAAAATGCAGCCAGCACGCGGTCACAGGCCGCGAATAAATTCTGGCCAGGGCGCGCGCGTAAAGTTTCAATTGCGGCGCGTAAATTTTTATTTTTGCCGGCAATTCGCCCGCGCGAACTCCGTCCGTTTTGAAATCCACCAGCCAGATTTCCTCCGGCAGCAGAACGACCAGGTCCGCCACGCCTTGCACAACGACGAATTCATTTTCAAGCCGCGCTGCCGGTTTTGTCCCAACAATTTCGACCAATTCTTGCGGACTGAATTTCGCCGTGAAAGCCAGTTCGCGCCGCGCGTTGACGGCGTTGGCCCGGATTCGCCGGCCCGGAGCGGACCGCCAAAATGCGGAGACGACTTCCAAATCCAGCGCCGCGCATTCGTTGGCAGACAAGACCTTTTCCCGCTGCAGGCGCGCGACCTCGGATTTGAGCGCGGCAACGTCGCTCGCGCTTTCGAGCGCGAGGTGCTGGAGAAATTTATGGTGCGCCGAGCCGGTTTCCGCTGCTGATAGTTTTCCGTGCGCCCGTTTGACCGTGCGCACAAATTGGCGTGGAGCGAACATCTGCCCGGCCTTGTCATCCAACTCGTCGGCCACCTGGCGTCGCAGCGCGGTGACGGACGATTTGGCCGCCTGCTTCGTCGCCGCCGTGAACGGATATTCCCATGTCAGCCTGTCGCGCAGTTTTTGTTTCGTTCCGTCATCGAGCGCCTCCAGTTGGTGGGGCGAGCGTCCCCGCGAGCCGGGCCGGTCATCCGCAAGAGCCGGCTCACCAAGTATCTCGCCCGGCCGAATTGCCGGTTCGTCATCGCCCGCAATCCGCCAGCGTAAATGTGACTGTTCGCCTTCAGTCATTTCCACGCTCACGCCGGACGCGTTTTGCGCAAACCACAAGCCCAGCCAGTCCGCGCAACATTTCGCCGCGAGAATTTCCCGGGGCGTCACCGCGCCCGGTTTGGTCCAGAGCATCTGCCATTTATTTTCCGTGACAGTCCCGCTCAAAATCAATGTGTCGCGCGCGCGGGTCATGGCGACGTAAAGCAGCCGCAATTCCTCGCCCCACAACTCGCGGCGCGCGCGCCGTTGGGCGAGGCAGTGCGGCAGGCTCGGATAACGCCCGCCCGTGTGCGGCGGTTTGACGCGAGCGCACAAACCGAACTGTTCATCCAGGATGATTTCGTCGCGCAGATCCTGCGTGTTGAACGGCTTTGCCAGATCGGCCACGGCGACCACCGGGAATTCCAGGCCTTTGCTCTGGTGAATGCTCATCAGCCGCACGGCGTTTTCGTCCGCGCTCCTTGCGACCTCCGGTTCCACCCCGGCGTCGCGCTGCGCTTCGATGAATCTCAAAAAACGGAACAATCCCTGCCGCTGGAATTGATCAAACCGCCGGGCCAGGTTGAGAAAGCGTTCAACATTCGCCTGCCGCTGCGCGCCGCGCGGACGGGAACGCAGCCATTCGGCGAAGTGTGTTTCCGCCAGAATGTCTTCGAGTGATTGCGAGAGCGAAACCTGCCTTGCCATTTTCCGCCAGCACGAAAACCGTTCCAGAAATTTATCCACCTTGGCAAAGGTTTCCACCAATGCTCCCGATCTTGTCACATGGCACTTGTCACGTGTCACATCACGCCAGCGATTCAATGCCGTCCAGAAATGAACGTCCTTTGCCGCGAGCCGGATTTCTCCCAGTTCGTCGAGCGACAAACCGACCAGCGGCGAGCGCAGCACCGCGATGCACGGGACGTCCTGCAACGGATTATCGAGCAGTTGCAGCAGGCTCAACAAATCCAGGATTTCCGCGCTTTCGAAAAATCCGCCGCGCTCGACCACCAGCGGCACGCTGGCCCGCTCAAACTCCTTGGCGTAAGCCTCCGCCTTGTTCGCGGGCGAGCGCAGCAGCACCGCCATGTCGCGCCATTCAACCGGGCGAAAACCCTTCTGTCCTGTGTCCCGGATTTCATGCCGCGCGTCTTTCAACCCCTTCAATCGCTGCGCGAGTAACCACGCCTCCTTTTCCGTTTCCTGCAATCCAGCCAGAATGTCTGTGCCGGTTTCGTTTTCAAAATTCGCCTCGCCACGCCCGCTTGTTTTGAAATGCAAAAGCAATTCGGCTCGCGGGGTTGACTCCCCGGCAAGGCCAAGCACCGCGCGCGTTTCCGGCGAACCGAATTGCAGTTGCGCTTCGGCGTCATAACGCACACCGCCGATTTCCTCGCGCATGAGAAACTCAAAGACGGAGTTCACGAAATGGAGCAAACCCTCGCGGCTGCGGAAATTTTCCGCCAACGTGATTGTTTGCCCGTTTTGGCCGCGCCAGGCGGCGGCGTAATCGCGGAAGATCCTGGGGGCGGCGAGCCGAAAACGGTAGATGCTCTGTTTCACGTCTCCGACCAGGAAACGGTTTGCCCGGTGGGGCGAGCGTCCTCGCGAGCCGTCAGTAGATTCCTGCTCAGCCGTTTTCGGCGGCTCGCCGGGAGTCTCGCCCCACCCTTCCTCGCGGCTCAATGCCTCGATGATTTTGTCCTGCGCGGCGTTGATGTCCTGGTATTCGTCCACGAAGACGAACCGGATTTTTTCACGCCAGCGTTCCGCGACCGGCGACGGTTTATCCGTTGCGAAATCCCAAAGCAGCTTCAACGCGAATTGTTCGAGGTCGTGGAAATCCAGAACGCCGTCATCGCGCTTGCGGGCGGCGAACCGGGCGGAGAAATTTTGCGTCAGTCGCAACAATGCGGTCATGTGGCCGCGCACCCAATTCCAATCTTCCGCCAGCGGATCGTTTCCATTTTTGACGGCCGCGAGCGAATACAAAAAAGCGGCCTCGTCGAACAAATCCTCCAGCGGTTTGCGAAGAGCGATTTTGCGTTTTGCTGGCCAGTTATCATCGGCGGAAATGACTTGCTCCAGAATTTCGGAGGCGGCATTGCGGGTAAAGTCCTTCGCCAATCGCCGAAGAATACGCATCAATTCAGCGGCCTTTTCATTTGCCGCCGGAGCGCCGAGCACCGGCTCGGCGTGATGCGAAGTCCGAATTTTTCGCGCTGAGGCAGTGCTCGGCGCTCCAAGCTCTTGTAAAACTGGCAGCCATTCATCGCGCCAATCCTGGATGGCGGCCATCAGCCACGCGCGCCATTCATCCGGTTCGGGCGATGCAAATTTCTCCAGTTGCCGCGCCCGCCAGCCTTCGGCATCCGGCCGGGTTTGGGTGTAATGATGCAAACGAAGAACGAGTGAGCGGATTTTTTCATCACGCCCGCCGCCGTAAATTTGAATCAACTTTTGGACCGCTTCGGCCAGTTCATTCTCAGCGGCGTAGTGGATTTGTATTTCCTCGTCGAGCGTCTCGTTGGCCAGCAGCCGCGCTTCGCCCTCGTCGAGCACCACGGGCTGCGGGTCGAGGCCGAGTTCGTAAAAATGTTCGCGCACGAGCTTGAGGCAAAAACTGTGCAGCGTGCCAATGTGCGCGGCGTCGAAGAGCGCGAGCTGCGCGGTCCAGTGCGGTCCATCGGACTGGCCGCGGATTTTTTCCTCGATGCGTTCGCGGAGCCGCTGGCGCATTTCAGCCGCGGCAGCCTCAGTGAAGGTGACGATGAGCAGTTCGTCGAGTGATGCGCGTTCGCGGTCCAGGCAGTCGAGGCAGCGCTCGACGAGCGCGCGCGTTTTGCCCGTGCCGGCGCCGGCCATGACGAGCACGTTGCCGCGCGCAGTAACGGCGCGGCGCTGCGAGGGCGTCAAATTGTCGGCGGTTCTTTCCATTGCGGCGCGGGAAGGCTAATGAAGAAAGCTCCAAGCTCCAAGTTCCAAGCTCCAGAGAAGCTTCCGACACAAAGCTCCCAAAAGTTCGTCGAAGAAGATTTGGTGTTTGAAGATTGGAATTTCTCTGGATGTTGGAGCCTGGAATTCGGAGCTTTTTTCGCGTGCTTCACCATGTCCGCGCATTAGAATCCAAACATGTCAGGCTCCATGCGCCTCAAAGATCAGCCCGCGAGCGAGCGCCCGCGCGAACGACTGGCAGCAAAGGGCGCGGACGCCTTGAGCAACGCCGAATTGATCGCGATCCTGTTGCGCACCGGCTTGAAAGGCACAAATGTGGTCGAGGTCGGACGACAGTTGTTGAAAAAATACGATGGCTCGCTGCGGACTCTGGCGACGCTGAGCGTGGATGACTTGCGAAAAATCAAAGGCATTGGGCGCGACAAGGCGGTGACGCTGATGGCGGCGTTTGCGTTGGCGCGCAAGATGGCGGCGGATTTGTGCCGCGATGAACCGTTGCTCGAAACACCGGAGGCCATTGTGGAATTACTGCGCGAGGACTGCCGCGTCCGGCAGGTGGAGACTTTCCAGGCACTTTTGCTGAACACGCGCCGGCGACTGATTCGTGTCGAGCCGATTTCACAGGGCACGCTGGACACGCTGCTGGTGCATCCGCGCGAGGTCTTCAAGGCCGCCATTGCCGCCAACGCCGCCGCCATTGTGCTGGTGCACAATCATCCGAGCGGTGACCCGACACCCAGCGAGGCGGACATCAAGGTGACGCGCGACTTGATTCGCGCCGGACAGCTCTTGAAGATTGACGTGCTCGACCACGTCATCATCGGCCGCGCGACGCCGGAACGGCAGAAGGATTACGCGTCGCTGCGCGAGCTGGGATATTTTTATTCATGATTTTTGGTTGCGGAAGAACATGGAAAGGCGCGGACGCTTTGAACGAAAACGGTTTTATTGTGCGCCCGACTGTGTAAATCTGTGGCCGCAAAAATGATCCATCCGACCGCCATCATTCATCCGAAAGCGAAGCTGGACGCCAGCGTCGAAGTCGGGCCGTGTGCCGTCATTGACGAAGGGGTGGAGCTGGGCGCGCAATGCGTCGTTGGGCCGCACGTTTATCTCACCGGGTTGACGACGATTGGCGCGCACAACCGGTTCCACGCGGGGTGCGTCATCGGCGACGCGCCGCAGGATTTGAAATACGACGGCACGCCGACGCGGCTGCGCATCGGCGACCACAACGTTTTCCGCGAGCACGTCACCGTGCATCGCTCGACCCGGCCGAATGCGGAAACGCTTATCGGCTCGCGCAATTTTCTGATGCAGCATTCGCATGTGGCGCACAATTGCGTGATTGGCAACGATGTGATTCTGGCCGGCGGCGCGTTGCTGGCGGGGCATGCGGTGGTGCAGGACCACGCCTTCATTTCCGGCAATTGCCTCGTGCATCAATTCTGCCGCGTCGGCACGCTGGCCATGATGCAGGGCGGCTCGGCCATCAGCCAGGACCTGCCGCCGTTCACGGTGGCGCAACGCGGCAATGAAATTTGCGGGTTGAATGTGGTCGGCTTGCGCCGCGCCGGATTTAACGCGGAACAACGGCTGGAATTGAAGCAGCTTTACCAACTGCTGTTCCGCAGCGGGAAAAACCTGCGTGCGGCCATCGCCGAGGCGCGGGAAAAATTCACCGGCGCCCCGGCGGAAATCCTGCTGGACTTCGTCGCCGAAGCCAAACGCGGCGTGTGCGCCGATGTCGGCCACGCGACTGGCGAAGGGGAAGACGGGTAGCAGGCAGCCAAGCATAAAATTCCCGGTTCAGATGGGAACGAATACGGTCCGGTTTCCGCCGAGCAAGTAAGAAAATGGATTGCGGAAAACCGGGTTGAAAGGAAGACGCCGGCCATGCCGGAAGGCGAGGCGGATTGGGTTTTTCCAGGTTCGCTACCGGAGTTCGCCGCGGCGTTCACGCGTAAGTTGGGATTGTTTCGGGCGGTTTGTTCGGTTTTGGATATTTGGCGTTGATTGCCCTCGTTGTTAGACACTCAATGCGTTAAGTTTTGCATCATGTACAAAATCATCGGAGCCGACGGCAAAATCTACGGTCCGGCGAGCGCCGGGCAATTGCGGCAGTGGCTCGCCGAAGGCCGCGCCAACGTGCAGACGCAAACGCTCGCGGAAGGCGCGCCGGAATGGAAACCGCTCGGCGGGCTGCCGGAATTTGCGGGGCATTTCGCGCCGCCCACTCCGCCGGTGATCAGGCCGTTGCCGCCGGGAACTTCGACGCCGGGCCAGTTGCCGAGGACCAGCGGCTTCGCCACAACAGGATTGATTTTGGGGATTTTGTCCTTTGCGTGTTGTCCCAAATTTCTGTTTGGCACGCTCGGCCTGGTCTTCTCGCTCATCGGCCTTTCGCAAATCAACCGCCATCCTGAACTTTATGAAGGGCGCGGGGTTGCCATCGCCGGGATCGTTCTTTCCGGCGCGAGTCTGCTGCTGTTCGGTGTGCTTTTGTTGGTGGCGCTGGCGACCGGCCATTTTTACCTCAACTGGAGTTTCCGATAATTTGGATCGAAGTCATGCGCGCCGAACCGCAAACTGCCCCGCCGAAAATCGCCGCGCCGCCGTCGCTCGCCTTTTTCGCAGGGGCCGTCCTCGCGGCAACCGTGCTGGGTTCGGGCGCCGTTTTGTTTTTCTTCAATCCAGGCACGCACGGATTTTATCCGGTGTGCCTGTTTCACAAGCTGACCGGCCTGAACTGTCCGGGCTGCGGCGGAACGCGGGCGGCGTATCAATTGCTGCACGGACACCTTTTGCGCGCGCTGCGAGACAACGCGCTGTTCATTCTCGCGCTCGCGGCGCTGACCCTGCGCGGCTTGTGGTTCATCGCGCGGAGAATCCGCCATCAACCTGCCACGTTGACCGTGCCGCCGAAAGCGTTGTGGGCGTATTTGGTTTTTGCGGTTGCCTTCAGCGTGTTGCGGAATCTACCGGCGTTTTCATTTCTCTCGCCCTGAACCGTTATGGCTTCATTGACAGGAAATTCGCAGTCTGCCAATCAAACTTAGGGGTCAGTCCCAGCAATTAACAATTTCGCCCCACCACTCTCTTCTGCCGCAGGCAATGCGTCACCATGCTGCCGCTGCCCATCGCCAGTCGCCCGGCGATCCATTTCAATGACATTGTCGTCTCCGCCCGCAATCGCCGCGCCATTTGCACCTTCCAGCGATGCCCTTTGCGCTGCCGTTTCAACTCATCCTCCGTCCACCCCAATCGCCTCAATTCCTCCACCATGATTCGTTCCGCCTTCGCCTCCGCTGATTCCCGCAACTCCGCTCCATAGTGTGACGATCCGGCTTCCCCGGACATTTGCGCCAGCAGCTCTTGTTTCAGCGCCTCGTCCCCCAAGAACCACCCCCGCCGAATCGCCTTGTAAACCTGGCCGCCCTCCGCACCGCGACGTTGTTCCAGCGCCTTCTCCAGCCGCCGGCGTCCCGCCGTGCTGTCTTGCGGCACACGATACTCTCCCAGCAATCGCTCCACCCGCAGCCAGGCCGGACGTTTGGTCGGTGCTTTGAGATATTCGGGAAAACTGCTCCAGCGATAAGTCCGCAAAGCTTCTTCCCTCTGCAACAATTTCGCCCGTGCTGGGTTCAAATGCACATAATCGCACACCGTTCGCAGATACCCGTTGCCGCTCCCATCCACAACTAACGCCCTGTACCGTCCGCTGAACAAATGCCCGAAGAGCTTGTGCCGCCGGTTAAAACGCGATGTGTAAGTTCCCAAAAACCACTTCATCCCGGCCACCAAATTCCCCTGCGGCGTTTCCACCACCAAGTGAAAATGATTGGGCATCAGGCAATATGCCAGCACCTGCCAATCCGTCTTGCCACACGCTTCCCCCAGTGTCTCCAGAAACCGCCGGCGATCCACGTCATCCTTGAAAACTGGTTCACGCCGATCTCCACGGTTCATCACGTGGTAGATGGCTCCCGGATATTCCACCCTCAACTTGCGCGCCATGCCCGCAGACTGCCCAAACAACAGGGCTTGTCAAATGAAATTGTTAATTGCTGGGACTGACCCCTTTATGTCCGCTGTTGTCAATACTACAATACTAGGAACCGACCCGAATGGCCCTTAGTTAAGGTATATATCTATGAATAACAGCGACTTGCAAAGCAGTCAAAAATTCTCACTTTCCACCGTGTTCCGTAGCGTGTCGCACCTCGACCAACGAAAACGCTTGGTTATGAAGCCATCTGGCGGCTGCCCCCGCAGAAACGGAGCGCGAGCCAGAAAACCCTTTGAAAACAGCTCGTTTTGCTCGGCCTTATCTAAGGGCCATTCGGAACCGACCCGTTTACTACTGTAACTCGTGCTTTCGTAACAAATCGTATTTCATCTCGTAATCCTTAATTGCGTCCTGGCCGTTCGTTGAGTCCTTTTTAATGGAGGCTAGAAATTCCTCAAACGAGTCCGGGCAACCAATAAATCGTTTGTAATAATACGATTTTGAAGTCTCTTTTTTGGGGAGTTTAAGTTTGCTGATCAACGTCTTGGCTTGCTTCGCAGACTTAAATTCGACTCTAAGAATCTCGTGCGCAAAATCCTCTTTCGAGATGGTTCCCAGTTCCGCCCTATGAAATAGTTCCTGAAAATCAGCCTCATTCTCTGAATTGAGGCTTTCATAAACAAGGCAAAGAAACTCGTCCAAAATTTGTTGGTCTTCGCGAATGGCAATGACCACACCATTTGTCTCCGTGTAATAGTGACAGGCTAGCGGCTGGCTTGGGGAGTATACATAATATAATTGAAGTGAGCGATTAGTAAAAGCCTCGCTAAGCACGTTGTCAAGAAGTTGTGCTGCACTAGCATTATGATCCAGAAATTCTCGAAGTTTCGGGGAGAGCATGTCGAATGTATTTGTCCCTTGTGAGCAAGCCGAAACTGCCGTGTGCAACAATAACAACAGAATGCTAAGTTGTTTGCACCTCCGGACCGTACAGGCAAATTGTCTGATACACGAACAATGACTCGAGATTCTCATTGTGATGGGTTTTGAGGAAGCGGGAGGGATGGGCCAGTTGAAGGCGGAGTTCCCGGACCCCCCAAAGGAATTACGATTTCGAATCCTTTTGGAGACCACGTTGGAGAGCAGGTCGAGCCGGGCGGAAACGGTTTGGGCAATTGATAAGGCGGAAACAACTTCCTTATCTTCTTCCAATGCCAATTCCACGGCCACCACTTACCCGGCGGTAAACAACCGTACGTATCTACAAGCAGTATTGGCTCGTTGACCACAAACGAATATAAATTCACATCTCCTTCGTCCTCTCTGACTACACCCGTGGAGAATGTGGAGCCATCGTCACTTGCAGTTACATTTGGGGACATCAGCAGCGCAAACCCCAGCTCCGTAATCGGGTCTCTATTTGGCCACCTTTGCAAATTTGGGTCATAATAGCGGTAGAGGTAGTAATACAATCCGGCGTTGTCATTCCATTCTTTTGATGAGAAGCGGAATTTATTGGCGCTGGCCAGCGAGCCGCCCAACGAGAGCGTGTTTCCATACGGATCATACAAATACTTCGCCACAATCGCCTGATAACCGTTTATGAGCATGGTGATGTTTCCGTTGCCGTCCGCGTGATAATAGGCATGGGCGGTCGGACTGCCGATAATCCATTGCCCCATGTCCGTACGCGCCAAAAGCCCGCCAATGCCGCCCGCGCCCTGCATCGTCCCGCTCAAGTCATTGCCTCGCGTGTAAGTCACCTGCGGCAAGTTGTTGATGTCCCGTTCCTGAATTACCAGATTGTCGTCATAGACAAAACGAACTTCGTTCGTTTTTACCCACGAACTGCCGTTCCAAGCGTAATCCCGCTCAATGCGTTTGCGCAGCAAACCGTCATACATGAAATTGTTGCTCCACGTGTTGGCGACCCACACGCTCACCAACTGGTTCTCGTCGTCATAGGTAAAGTGCCTTGTTCCATCGGTCAAGAGATTCCCATTGAGGTCATACGAATACGTGTTGGTCGCCGGCAGATACACCGTCACGCTGTTGGTATCAAATCGCCCATACCCGTCCTGGGCGATGGCCTTGAAGGTGTTGTTCCCGTTGGCCGGCGTGAAGCCTGGCGCGGCAAATGTCCCGTCAAAGTACACGCTGGCCGCCTGCCCGTTTACCGTCACGCTGAACACTCCGTTATTCACGTAATTGGAATCGCCTTCCGTCGTCGTCCCGGCCACGGTGAGCGTGCCGCGATTCGTCGCTATGGTCAGTTCATTTAGTGTGTTCACGGCAAAACTTTGAATCAAGGCGTTGTTCGTTCGCTGATTCAAGTTCCATGCCGCATCATACGCATACCCAAACTGCTCCTGCAAGCGCGGCGTCACGTCATCGCTTTCCCAGCCTCGGGCCATTTTCAACTGGCCGATCTTGTCGTAGGTGTAATTGATGTAATTGTTTGCCGTAAATATCTGTTGGGTCACCTGCAACCCTTTATCATAGAGGTGAGCTTTCACTTGGTTCGTAGCCGAGATGCCAGCCCGGCGTTTGTTTTTTATTGGCACCTCGCGTGCTATGGTTGGCGTGTCGAGTTCAAGTTCCACGCCGCATCACCGAGGTGAGACCTTCGTATTAGTTGAACTTGAATTATTTCCCATGTCCCCTTCAAATACTTGGCGTATGCTATCAATGTCCTTGCCTTTGAACTGGTTACAGCCCTGCCTCACAGGAAATGTCACATCATCGTGAGCCAATATCTCCTTGGGATCAAAACCTTCAATGGCCTTCATGAAAAGTTCCTTCTGGTCCGTTTTAAGCGAATAAACCAGCAGTACTGTCGCCAATTGAAGACCTTGGTTTCTGCTCACATTTTTTGAATTTTTCAACACGAGTAAACGGGGAACAATTTCACGAACAACATCCAAGCGATCTAGTTTTATTGCAGTTAATCCAAGAGCTGGATAACTAAGGTCATCACCCAAACGGACGGCATTTGTGTAGGCGCTCAATGCCCCATTGAAATCGTTCATAAAAAAGTCGGCACCAGCAACGATTCTCCAAGCGTGCCAATCATTTGTGTAAACTCTCACATAACAGGACCTTTGGCCAAACGCATTGACTTGGTGGGGGTCTTGGCCAACCGCTGCGGCGGCAGAATCAGATGCCTGGAAACGGTAGGCGTGGTCGTCCTTGCACTGGTCTGAATTGCTGGCATGGGTAAACTCTCCAGTTCGTTTGCAATGGATGCCATCGGCACTTCTTCCACCAGAAGCTGTCTTCCAGCCGACACCAGCCATTGTTTGTTCACCGCCACCGAAGGTGAGTTTGTGCCTAACAGAAATGCCTTGCCCGCTACTATCTTCATCACCCCAAAGTCCAGATCATCATCTGTGAGATCGCCGGCACCAGTCGATACGGTGTTGGCGCTCACCGTGGGCTGGGGCGGATTGAAAAATTCGGTCAGGACTTGCAGTCGCGCGGTCTGAAGATTCAGACCGAAGGATTCCGGCGTCGGCGGTTGTGCCCGCAGAACGATGTCCTGCTCAGTTCAGGCCTTGGTATAGGTGTATAGCAGACCGGCTTCAACTTCCGGGAAGGCATTGGGGTACATGACTTGATTGGCACCGACCAAATACCCTGGAGAATTTGTCAGTACGGCAATCAGCACGGTGTTGCTCCCGTCGTCATAGCTCAGGCATATTGGTCTGGATTGCAGTTGCTTCCCGTCCGGCGTCACCAGATCAATCACGCCTTGGGCAATGTCTCCGGGGAAATAGACCTGGTGTTGCCCGTTGGTGGCCGCTGCCGAACTGCCGTCGGGTGATATGTTTATCTCTTCTTTGCTCGCCACCCATTGACCATTAATCAGATGGTTGAGCCCCGTAGCAAGTTCGTTATATGACACAAAGTTCGTCACGATGCTGCCGTCGGGGCCTAGATCGTAAGTCTGCCGCTGCCACACTTGGGAATTGGCGTCCCGCTGCACAATCGAATAAGGGGTGGGTGCCGGCAGAGCGGGCGGGTTCACGCTGTTGGCGGTTGTTACCGCATGGAGCAGGCTGGCGTTCAGGAAAAGGCAAGATAAGATAGGAAGGCGAAAAGAGGTTTTCATAGGAATTGACCAGAGTTTGGAAGTTAGGCTGAAATCCCGGCCTTTCGACCGGTCTGCCTTCGCTCCGAAGCGCATGCGTTGCCAGGTTTTCATCACATTCAGGCCGTTTGAACGGCATCATCTGCCTGCGATGTTATCCTTAAACAACAAGGGTAACCGCCCCCCAAAAAGTTTTGCGAGTCGCCTTCCGAAAATATTTGCCTCAAGCTGGTGTTACATCTACAGGAGTTTCTAGTCTCTAATGTAAATCATGTCAAGAACTACTTATTCACAATTTATTCGCAATTGGGTGACACTTGTGAAACAGCGCTTGTTCCTGAAGTTGAGAGGGAGCACTGGTCTTCAAAATGGGGCAAGGCCAGACGCGAAATGTTAAACCCCTTTCTCATTGCCGTTGCCCGGCATTTTATTCAGCGATTTGAATTCGCCCCGGTGATTTGCTGGAGGAGTTCCTCGGTTTGACCCTCTGCTAGAACTTTTCGCTTTTGCGGCCGCGCGTTCTCGTGTTCAATCGTTGACCTATGAGCCTGACACATCCATTGACAACCACGACGTTTGATTTGCCCGGCTATCGCGTGACCAAATCGTTCGGCGTCGTGCGCGGCATCATCGTGCGGTCGCGCTCGGTGATCGGGAATATCGGCGCGAGCATCCAGGCGATTTTTGGCGGGAACATTTCGCTTTACACCAACCTGTGCGAACGCGCCCGCGAGGACGCCTTCAACCTGATGCTCACGCACGCCGGCCAACTCGGCGCCAACGCAGTCATTGGCGTGCGCTATGATGCCACGGAAATTGCGGCGGGCATCACCGAGGTGCTGTGCTACGGCACGGCGGTTTACGTGGAGGCGGCCGGTTGACCGTTGGAAGAGAAAATTGGTTTTACCCTCAACTCTCAGCCCTCAACCAACAACCAAAGATGGCCGGCCACAGCAAATGGGCGAAGGTCAAGCACTTCAAGGGCGCGATTGACGCCAAGCGCGGGAGGATTTTTTCCAAGCTGGGGCGGGAAATCACCATCGCCGCCAAAATCGGCGGTGGCGACCCGGACATGAACCCGCGGCTGCGCATGGTGCTGCTCAAATGCCGCACGGCGAACATGCCGAAGGACAATATCGAGCGCGCGATAAAAAAGGGCGTTGGCGGCGGCGAAGGCACGAACTACGAGGATTTGACCTACGAAATTTTCGGGCCGAACGGCGTGGGGCTGCTTGTGGAAGTGACCACGGACAATCGCAATCGCACGGCGTCCGATATTCGCAGCATTGTGACCAAGAACGGCGGCAGCATCGCGACCCCGGGCTCGGTCAGCCGGTTGTTTCAACGCAAAGGGCAGATTATTGTCTCACGAGAAGCGGCGGGTGAGGATCAATTGATGGAGCTGGCGCTCGAAGCGGGGGCGGAGGATTTCAAGGCCGAACCGCTGGGTTATCAAATCATCACCGAACCCGCGCATTTCGAGACGGTGCACAGGCAAGTCGAGGCCAAAAACATCAAGTGTGAGGCGGCGGAGATCACGTCGTTGCCGACGACCACCGTGCCACTTGCCGATCCGGCGGCGGTGGCGGCTGTCAACCAATTGATCGAGGCTTTGGAGGAACACGATGACGTGAAGGAAGTTTTTTCCAGCGCCGAGTTCCCCGAAGTGTGAACCGCGCGACGAGGTATGAAGGCATTAAGTGCTGACTCCCTGCTGGCGCGACTGTTGTCCCGATTGACGACGGCGTTGTGCCGTCATCCCCGCTGGTTCATCTATCCGCAACTGGCGTTGTTTCTGGTGTGTGTTGTTTATACGACCGGTTACCTGAAAACCGACATGAACCGGGACAACCTGGTCGGCCCCAACCATAAGAATCACGAGAATTATCTCCGGCTGCAAAAGGAGTTTCCGCAGCAGGGCAACGACCTGGAGGTGGTGGTGGAAAGTGAAAACCTCGAGAAAAACCGGCAATTTGTCGAACGCATCGCCGCGAAAATGGAAGCGGAAACCAATCTGTTTCGCGACGTTTTTTACCAGCAGAGTTTGTCGGTAATGGGGGCGAAGGCATTGCTGTTTGCAGACGACGATGATCTGGTTGGGTTGAAAAAGGAACTCGACGATGCCCTGCCGTTTCTCCGCCAGTTCACGCGGACGACCAATCTCATCACGTTTTTCGAGCAGGTCAACACGGCTTTCCGCACCGCACCGCGTGAAACGAACGCCCAGACCGAATCTCTGATTCAGGCCATACCGGCATTGACGCGCATCGTGACGCAGACCACCGATTGTCTGGGACGGCCGGGGACGCCGCCGCCACCCAGTGTCACGTCGCTTTTCCTTGCCGGCGGCGAAACGAACATCTACATCACCTTCGACCGTGGCCGGATTTTTTTGGTCACGGCGCACGCGCCCAGCGACGAGCTCAATGGCAAGGCGATTGAACGTCTGCGTCAGTTGGTCGGGGAAACCCAAACCGAGGTGACCGGCGTCAACGTCGGTCTGATGGGGGAACCGGTGTTGGATTATGACCAAATGACCCAGGCCCAAAAGGACATGACCCTGGCCAGCATCTTGACCCTGGTTTTGTGCGCGTTGATTTTCATTTACGGCTACAATGAGACCGGCCGGCCGGTGAAGGCGATGATTTGTCTGGTGATCGGGCTGGCCTACACGCTGGCGTTCACCACGCTCACGATTGGGCACTTGAATATTTTGACGGTCACGTTTGTGCCTATGCTCATCGGCCTGGCCATTGATTTCGGCGTGCATCTGATCACGCGCTATGAGGAGGAATTGCGGCACGGCAAAACGGCAGAGGCGGCGATAACCAAGGCGATGGTCTTCACCGGACAGGGTGTTTTCACCGGGGCCTTGACCACGGCCGGCGCGTTTCTGGCGATGTATTTCACCAATTTCAAAGGCATTCAAGAAATGGGGCTCATCTGCGGCGGTGGTCTGCTGCTTTGTTTTGTGCCGATGATGACGCTGCTGCCGGTGCTGCTATTGCGCGGCAGGCAAAACGTCATTGACCACGGGACGACTGAGGATGAGACCCGCGCACGGATCGAAAACCTCTGGCTGCAACGTCCCGTGCTCGTGGTGGCCGTCACGGCCGGGTTGTGCGCCCTGGCGCTGACACAAGCCCGCAAGGTTCATTTCGATTATAATTTGGAAAAGTTGCAGAGCGCCGGATTGCCGGCGGTGGTGTTTGAAGAGAAGCTGTTTGCCGCGGCAGACAAATCCCTGCTGTACGGGGCGGTCGTTGCCGATTCACTGACCAATGCGATTGACCTGGAGAAAAGAATCATAAAGCTGCCGACGGTTGCCGAGGTTGAACCGCCGGCCAGTTTGCTGGACCACCTCCTCAATCCCAGCAGCGGTGAAAAGATCAGACTGATTGGCCAGATCAAACAGGAACTGGCGCCGCTGGAGTTCGGCGTGCCGGACACAAGCCCGGTGGATATTAATGCCTTCAGCCGGACGTTGTATGGACTTTACGGCTATTGCGGCGCGGCGCTGGAAGATATTGGCAGCAGCGACCCGGAATTGACAAAACAGTTTGTCGCGCTGCGCCAGGCGATCGAGAATTTGCGCAAAGCGATGCTGCAAGGCGACACCAACGTGCTCGCGGAACACGCGGACAAGCTGGCGCGATTCCAGCAGGCGCTTTTCACCGACATGCGCGCGACGTTTCAGTTGCTGCAAAATCAGGACAATAGCGCGCCATTGCATGTGGAAGATTTGCCCCAGGCCTTCCGCGACCAGTTTGTGGGTGTGACCGGAAAATACCTGCTGCAGGTTTTTCCGAAAAACGATGCCTGGCAGCGCGACAATCAGGAAAGATTCATTGCTGATTTGCGGACGGTGGACCCCAATGTCACGGGGACGCCGGTGCAACTTTATGAATTTGAGGAGTTGCTCAAGAACAGTTACATCCAGGCAGCCTGGTATTCCCTGGCGGCGATTGCGCTGCTGGTTTTATTCCACTTCCGCAGCATTGGCTCGGTAATCCTGTCATTGTTGCCGGTCGGCATCGGCACACTTTGGCTGGTCGGGTTGATGGGCTGGTTCGGGATTCCTTTCAACGTGGCCAACATCATGACATTGCCGCTGGTGGTCGGCATCGGCGTCACGAACGGCGTCCAGATTCTCAATCGCTTCGCCGAGGAGCGCACACCCGGCATTCTTGCCCGCAGCACCGGCAAGGCCGTGCTGGTTTCCGGTTTGACGGCGATCGCCGGGTTCGGCAGCTTGATCATTGCCAAGGACCGCGGCATTCACAGTCTGGGATCTGTTATGGCTGCTGGAATCGCAACTTGCATGATTGCAGGATTGACCCTTTTGCCGGCACTGCTGAATTTGCTTGGCCGGTGGCGTCCATTAATAGATCAACCCAGTGCCGACAATCCATCATCAGCACTGGGTCAGGAGGAACCGAGGTCAAAAACCTCAAGTGCAGTGAAAAAATAGTTGAAAACCGACAAAAGTCAATCTCTATGTTAACTCCCATCCCTGATAACAGAAAAGTGCCAAAACACTCCTTAAGTTAACGATAACTGTTTCGCGCACGAAAGCTTGATTCAAAAAGAGTTTATTCATTAACTTTGAAAAAAAAGATGGTCAAAGGATTTGGAAATTTTGCCTGGCTGCTCCGAGCGGGATGGCTGGCTTTGGGATTGTGTCTTCCCATGGCAGCACATGCTCAAGACGGTTTTAGTGCCGGGCCGCTCTACGATCAATTTCCGTTGACGCTGGATTCGGGACATCGGACTGAAGCGGTCGGGCCCTTTTTTTACCAACAGGAGCGAGACACGGAAGAATCATGGGGCATCCCGCCGTTATTCTCGCGCGTAACAGACCCCGTCACCGAATCCAAAGGATACGACCTGCTTTATCCGCTGTTGACGTACAAAATTTACGGGAGGGAATACCAATGGCAGTTTTGCCAATTGCTCAGTTTTTCCGGCGGCCAGAATCAAGCGGAGGTTCCCCGGAATCAATTCACGCTTTTTCCGCTTTATTTCCAGCAGCGCTCACCGGACACGAATCAAAATTACACTGCGCTTTTTCCGTTGTATGGCCATCTCAAAGACCGGTTGTTTCGGGACGATATTTTCTTCGTGATGTTTCCAATTTTCAGCGAGACGCGGAAGCGCGATATGGTCACCGATAATTATCTTTACCCTCTTTTCGATCTGAGCCACGGCGATGGTATGCGCGGTTGGCAATTCTGGCCAGTCGTCGGCAACCAACACAAGGATGTGACCACGCGCACCAACGGTTTCGGCGAAACCGAAGTTGTTGGCGGGTACGACAAGTCGTTTTTTCTCTGGCCGTTGCATCTGAAGCAGGACACCGGCATCGGCACCGACAACCCCGGAAAATTTCGGGCCTCGATTCCGCTTTACGCCGTATCGCGCTCGCCCCGGCGCGATTCAACGGCTGTGCTGTGGCCGTTCTTCAACTGGATTGACGACCGCGAAAAGAAATACCGCGAGTGGGAGGGACCGTATCCATTTGTCGTCATCGCGCGCGGCTCCGGCAAAACCACCACGCGCTTTCTGCCGCTGTTCCAACGGTCGCACAACGACACACTCGAGGACGATTTTTACCTGTGGCCGATATACAAATACAAACGCCTTCACGCCGGGGCGCTGGATCAGGAACGCACCCGCATCCTGTTTTTTTTGTTTGTGGACGCGACGGAAAAAAACACGGAGACCGGCAAGGCCAGGCGGCGGGTTGACCTGTTGCCCTTGTTCACCTGGCATCGGGATTTCAATGGCAACCGCCGGTTGCAAATTCTCGCGCCGATTGAACCGGTACTGCCCGACAGCAGCGGCGTCGAACGCAACTGGTCGCCGCTGTGGTCCTTGTGGCGGGCGGAGGACAATCCCCGCACCGGCGCGGCGAGCCAATCGCTGCTCTGGAATTTGTATCGTTACGACACAAAACCCGGCGCGAAAAAATGCTCGCTCCTTTTCGGTCTTTTTCAGTATCAATCCAGTGCGGAGAGCAAAAAATTGCGCCTGCTTTATATTCCGTTGGTCACAAGGCACCAACCGGCAGGTCCTCCGGCAAAATGAAAATGTGCCCGAACCATGTTTGAAAGCATCGGCGAAATCGTCCTTCTGTTCTGGCGCACGCTGCTGGCCGTGCCGCTGGCGTGGCGGCAGCGGCAGAAGGTCTTCGACCAGTTTTTTGAAATTGGCAACGCGAGTTTGCTGATGGTCTGCGTGCTGTCGTTTTTCATCGGCGCGGTCATTGCGCTGCAAACGGGGCCGGTTTTGGTGGACCGCAGCCTGGCCAGTGCCGTGGGCGGCATTGTGGGCATCGCGATGGCCAAAGAACTGGCGCCCGTGATGATGGCCATTCTCATCGCCGGGCGCATCGGCTCGGCGATGGCGGCGGAAATCGGTTCGATGAGCGTCTATCAGGAGATTGACGCGTTGCGCACGATGAACATCAACCCGATCCATTATCTCGTGCTGCCGCGGCTGGTCGCGATCGCGCTGGCGCTCCCGATGCTGGTGGTTTTTGCGATTCTCGTCGGTTGGTTCGGCGGCGCGGTCGTGGCGGAGGCGAACAACCACATTGCCATTCCGTTTCAGGCGTTTTACTCCGACCTGCGCGACATCGTCGAGGTCAGGGACGTGGTCAACGGTGTTTTCAAAAGTTTTTGCTTCGCGCTGATCATCGGCGTCGTTTCATGCCATCAAGGCCTGACGACCATCGGCGGGCCGCGCGGTATTGGCCGATCGGTCACAAAGGCCGTCGTGAATTCCATCGTGTTGATTGTCATTTTTGATTACTTCCTGACCCGCATCCTTTTGAAATGATAAACCATCCGGCAAACCATGATTTCGGCGTCAGCCTGCTGGTTCGCAGCCTGCGCAAGAGTTTTAATGGACAGGAAGTGCTCCGGGGCGTTGATTTCGAAGTCAAGCCCGGCGAAGTTTTCGTCATCATGGGGCCGAGCGGCAGCGGCAAAAGTGTTTTGCTCAAACATCTCATCGGGCTGGAAACCCCCGACGCCGGCGAAATTTTCATCAACGGCGAATCCATTCAAACGCAGGAAATCGCCGCCCAATACCGCATGGCGCTCGTTTTCCAATCCGGCGCCCTGCTCAATTCGCTCACCGTTGGCGAAAACGTGGGGCTTTATCTGAGCGAACATCGCCTCAAAACACCTGAGGAAATTCAGCGCATCGTCACGGAAAAACTCGAAGACGTCGGGCTCAAGGACGTCACCGATAAAATGCCAAGCGAACTTTCCGGCGGCATGAAGAAGCGCGTCGCCATCGCCCGCGCCCTGGTCATCGAGCCGCAGTTGATTCTTTACGACGAGCCGACCAGCGAACTCGACCCGCTTTCGGCCATTGTCATCGGCGAGGAGATTTTACGCCTCAAAGAGCGCATCGGCGTCACGTCGCTCGTGGTGTCGCACGACCGCGACCTCGCCTTCGGCGTGGCCGACCGCATCGCGGTCATCAACGAGGGCCGCATCCTGACCATTGGCACGCCGGACGAAGTGAAGCGATTCAACGACCCGCTCGTCCAGAATTTCCTGCACGCAGACTTCAAACGCGAACTTCAACCTAAATGATTATGAGAAATTCACTCGAAACCAAACTCGGCTATTTTGTCGTCCTTGCCGTCTTCGCCGCCTGGATCATCGTCGAAACCCTCGGCGGCGTGGAAATGTTCCGGGGCGGCTACCACATCAATGCATTGTTCGACACGGTGCAGGACTTGAAGGTGGGCAACAGCGTCCGGCTGGCCGGCGTCGAAATCGGCCGCGTCGAGAAAATCGGGCTGGCCGGCAATAAGGTGCGCGTCACGATGAAACTGCATTCCGACGCCGTCGTAAGGACGGACAGCAAGGCCACCATTAAATTTACCGGATTGATGGGGCAGTATTTTGTTTCCGTTGACTTTGGCACGCCGGGGGCGCAGCCGGCGGCGGAGGGCATGGTGATTGAGACCGAGGAACAGCCCGACCTCAACGCCATCATGACCAAACTCGACCAGGCGGCCACTGGCATTCAAAATTTTGGCAAGAGCTTCACGCCCGACACCCTCAACAATTTGATGGGCCCGTTGGTTGATTTCGTCAAACAAAACAGCAGCCATCTCGGCGGGGCCATTTCCAACATCGAAAACATTTCCGGCCAGATCGCCAGCGGTCAGGGCACGGTCGGCAAACTGATTTACACGGAACAGCTCTACGATTCCGCGCTCGTCACCGTCACCAATCTGCAGGACGCCGTAACCGAGGCGCGCCAGGTCGTCAACGGCGTCAGCAGCGGCCGGGGCACGCTGGGCAAGCTCGTGACGGATGAAACACTTTACGACGCAACCACCGGCTCGATGACAAACCTCAACCAGATTTTGCGGAAGATGAATCAGGGGCAGGGCACGATCGGCAAGCTCGTCAACGACCAGGAATTTTACAAAAATGCCAAACTCACGCTGCAAAAGGTGGACAAGGCCACCGACGGCCTGGAAGACCAGGGGCCGTTGAGCGTCCTCGGCATCATGATGAACAATTTGCTCTGATTGATTTGTGGCCGCGATTTTCAAGTCGCGCTCAAACGCGACCTGAAGTTTGCGGCTGCAAGTTTCACGCCAGCCCGAGGTTTTTCAGGACCCGGACGGTCGAGCGCGACTTGTTGAGCGTGTAAAAGTGCAGCCCCGGCGCGCCGGCGCGCAGCAACTCCTCGCACTGCCGCGTGGCGTATTCGATGCCGTATTCAACCGCCGCCTCATCGTCACCGCCCAGTTGATCCAGCCGGGCGCGGAGCGGGGGCGGGATTTTCGCGCCGCAGAGTTGCGTGAATTTCGTGATTTGCGCCCCGCTCAGGATCGGGATGATGCCAGGCACGAGCGGCACGCTCACCCTCAGCCGGCCGGCGACAAAATCGCGGAAGGCAAAATAGTCGGCGTTGTCGAAAAACAATTGCGTAAGGACAAAATCCGCGCCCGCGTTCACTTTTTCCCGCAGATGCCGCCAATCGGCGTGCTTCCCTTCCCGGCACGCCATGTGGCCTTCGGGAAATCCGGCGACCCCGATGGAAAAATCGCCCGACTCGCGGATAAATTGAACGAGCTGCGCGGCAAACTCAAAACCGCCGGGCGTGGGCTGGAACTCGCCGCCACTGGGCGGGTCGCCGCGCAGCGCCAGGATGTTGTTGCAGCCGAGCGCGCGGATTTTTTCGAGCAGCGCGCGCACCTCGTCGCGGGTGTGGTTGACACAGGTGAGGTGCGCCAGCGCGGTCAGGTGGTGCAGCCGCTGGATGCGGTCCACAATCATCAACGTCTTGTCGCGCGTGCTGCCGCCGGCGCCATAGGTGACGGAGCAAAAATCGGGTTTGGCCTGCGACAACGCCGGGATTTGCTTTTCCAGCAGGTTGCGGTCGCCCTCGTCCGTTTTCGGCGGGAAAAATTCAAAGGAGATGACGGGCCTTCGTCGCGCCGGAGTGTTCGCCGTTTCGATTTCGGATTTGCGGTCAGTAGCCCTGCTGGCGTCTGCCAGGTTTGAGGCTCTCGCCTCGGCGTAGCCTCCGGCGCAGCCAGGGTCGGCCACGCAGGCGGGCTGTTTCGCCGCCAACCTGGCCGCATAAATGTCGCGGATGAATCGCATTGGGTCGGCGGATTATGAAAGGAAGCGTGGGCGAATCCAAGTTTTGTTGTGGAGAAGCCGACCCGAGGAGGCGCATTCTTTACGAAGGCCGGCGCTTTCCCTGGGCTGGAACGATTCAATGAAAAATGGGGAGCGCGACCGTCGCGGTCGCTCCAGCCGGCGTCTCGCCGGCTGGTCTTCGCGGTTGAACGCGGAACTTAACGATTCTCCTGGTTCGCGGCAGAACGTTTCCGGCCAGAGGCCGAAAACCGCGGGCGAGACGCCCGCGCTCCCCAAACCAACCGCATCGTTCCGGCCAGGAAATTTTTACCTCGTTACCCGGCTGCCACAAGACGATAAAACAAAAAGCCCCTTCCGGTCTTGCCGGAAGGGGCCAAAGGTTCTGAATCAAATCAGAACTTGTAGATAACGTTCGCGTAAAAGCCGACGGAAGTGGGTTTGAAGTCGGCGACACCCGCCAAGTCGCCCAGGAACGCGTTGTCACCGCCGGTCACATGATCCCAGCGCAATTCAAGACGGCTAATCACGTTGGCCCACAGGTCATATTCCACGGTGCCGGTGAGTTCCACTCCGCTATTATAACCGCGGTGGTTGCCATTAAGGGAGTTATACAAATCTGTATAAACCCACTCACCACGGCCATTGAAACTCAATTTATCCGTGGCTTTGTATGTCCCATAGAGACCAAGCGCGCTGACGTCTGCATATGTGTTCACGCCGACACCTTCGACACCCCCGCCAAGGTTGTGGGCGTAATCAAAGGCCACACCCGTTGTGAATTGCTTCCATGGTGTGTTAAACGTTGCCCCGGCATAATAATTGACCTGATTGCCGTCTGCATAACCTGTCTTGCCAGAACTGGTTTCATAACCATACTCTACGCCGGCGTAGATCGAAGAACCGGCGGCCCACCCCCACGAACTTGGGGCCGTGTAAGCGATCGATTCAATGTAGGCCTTGTGCCATGCACTGCCGTACCCATTCTGATAACCGGACTCCAGATCACGCGCGTTGATACCAGAAGACAAGACGTTGGCGATACCGGATGAAACCGACCATTCGTCATTGATTTTATAAGTACCGAGAATGCCTGTGAGTTCGGTCGGCTCAATCGCGTAACCCCAGGAACGGGTATAATTCGGATTGCTGCCAGCATCGAACACTTCATAGCCGATGGGAGAATCAAACACGCCAATCTTCCAATCAATTCCATTGCCCACCGGTGTGCGCAACACGACATAGGCCTGCTTGATGGCGAAGTCGCTGTAACCGGAATAGGCATTGGCTGAGGTATTGTAGCCGACGGCATCCGGGCCGAAGAGCAGGTCAACCTGATAGCCGGAAGCCCACGGTGATTCATCCTGCGCTTTGGCGATGGACAGCTTCACCACGTCCAGGTTGAAACCATCCTGTTTGCTATAACGCGTGCCTTGGAACGGAATAAACTCCCCAGGCGAACGCGCATAAGCAGAGCCACCCGGATCGACCGCCCAGTTAAACGACGTGCTGACGTAGCCACTGATGGTGGTGTTGGAGAGCGCCGTCTCTAACGGGTTCATTTTTTCGTCCGCACGCGCCGCCGAGGCGAGGCTGACCACCCCGACCGCCGCCAGACCCAGTGTCCATTTATTAAACTTCATCTTGTTCCTCCGATGTTGTTTGGTTTAATTTTTCTTTTGTTTTTCTGCGTTTTCGGGGCAAATCCCGTTTGCCCCGGCACCGCGTGGTGCGATTTCCCATGAGACTAATGGAATGCCCAAGGCATGGCAATAATTTTTTTAAGTATTTTGTTTCACCTAACTTGTTTATAATAAACAGCTTGTGTGCCAGACCGCGAGCAACTTCTCATTTTTGTGCGGGGACTGCATCGTATCAAGGCACAAAAACGGCCCTTTTAGAGGCTTCAGCCGGCTCTTGGCCCGGTTTGCCGCCGGCCATATTGGAACAAATCGTGCTTTTGTCTGAAACGGCGAAGATGCCATTTGCAAGCAGGCAATTTGGGTTCGCCATTTTTATTGGATAATCAAAGATATGCCATCATTTGCTTACACCGCTCGTGAGACGGCCTCTGGCCGCGAAATCCGCAACAGCGTGGAGGCGGCGACCGAACAGGCCGCCATTGCCGCGTTGCTCAACCGCAATTTACTGGTCGTTTCCATTCAGGAAAAGGTTTCCCGAAAGGGCAAAACCCAGGGCGGCAAGGTTTCGCTGGCCGATCTGGTGATGTTCACCCGTCAACTGGCGACGATGGTGGACGCGGGCATTGCCATTGTGCAATCCCTGCAGGCGCTCGCCGACCAAACCGCCAACAAGATCATGCGCGACACGATTCGCGACGTCTGCGCGCGCGTGGAGGGCGGCGAAAGTTTTTCCGAGGCGTTGCAAAAGCATCCCAAGGCGTTCAACCGCCTTTACATTTCCATGGTGGCGGCGGGTGAAAAGGGCGGGTTGCTGGCGGAAATTCTGGCGCGGCTGGCGACTTACCTCGAAAACTCCGATCGCCTTCGCAAAAAGGTCAAAACCGCCCTCATGTATCCGTCGGCGGTCACCGTGGTGGCCATCTGCATCACCACCTTCCTTCTGGTGAAAGTGATTCCCACCTTCAAGGAGATTTACTCGGGCTTCGGCGCGCAATTGCCCGGACCGACCCAGTTCATGATTACTCTGAGCGACATCGTGAAAAGTTATCTGCTTCTCCTGATCGGTGGCGCAGTCCTGCTGGTCTGGGGATGGTTCTATTTCATAAAAACCAAAACCGGCCGGGAATTCTGGGATGCCCGCCGGATAAAGCTTCCCGTCTTCGGGGTCATTGCGCATAAAATCTGTCTGGCGCGCTTTACCCGGACGCTCGCCTCGCTCGTTCGCAGCGGCGTGCCCATTCTTGAAGTGCTTCAGATCGTCTCCCAGACCGTGGGCAACGTCGTCATGGAAAAAGCCATCAAGACCGCCGCCATTGACATCGAACGCGGCGAAGGCATATCCGCCGCGCTCGGCAAAAACCCGATTTTCCCCAGCATGGTCATCCGCATGTTGAGCGCCGGCGAACAGACCGGCAACATTGACAGCATGCTCGAACGCGTTGCCAACTTCCTCGACGAGGAAATTGAAGCGACCCTCTCCGGCCTCATGTCGCTCATCGAGCCGATGTTGATTGTGTTCCTGGGCATTGTCATCGGCGGCATGGTCGTCTGCATGTTTCTGCCGATCTTCAACCTCGCCAACATCGTCAATGGCAACGGCGGACATTAAACTTGAGAGGCAAAACGAACCGACCGCCGGCCCGTTCCGCCGGCGGTTTGTTTTTACGCCGACACCGTCCGGCCCGGCTGCGGCTGAAGAATTTTGATTTTCGGCCAGCGCGCGCGGATTTGCTCCTCGAACCACGCGCGTGAATCATCGCCGCCATGACCCAGCAGAATCGCGCGCGGCAGAACCTGGCCGGCAAATTCCAGCAAATCCTCACGGTTCGCGTGCGCCGTCAAATCAAAGTCCTGCACCTCGCAACGCCGTGTGAACCGCCCGGCACTGGGACTGAAGACGAATGTTTCGCCGGGTTTCGCTGCCTTTAACCGCCCGCCCGGCGTGTCCGGGTCGGCGTAACCAACGAAGAAAATGGACTGCCGCTCGTCTTCAATCATGCGCGCCGCCAGCTCGTGCGCCGCCGTGTTTTCACTCATCATGCCGGCGGTGATGACAAAAATTTTCCCGCCGCTCAATTTCATTTTTTCCGCCTGGCCTTTTTCGAGAACGATGAGCTGCAACGCCTCGTGCAGTTGCAGATTCGTGTGCTGGCGGTGCGTCCGGTGCGCCTCCAGATCGTAAATCTCCGTGAACACGCGCCCCAGCCCGCCGATGTAAACCGGCTG
>Ga0181523_10000851_pt1 | contig 34268 bp, 26 predicted proteins | sample PEATcosm2014_Bin_43_FD_119752 | JGI IMG/M metagenome (GOLD analysis project Ga0181523, IMG submission 119752) | Peatland microbial communities from MTU Mesocosm Facility, Houghton, MI, USA - PEATcosm2014_Bin05_30_metaG | ecosystem: Environmental > Terrestrial > Soil > Wetlands > Peat | place... | reverse complement strand
GGCATTGAACCAGCGGGAAAGCGGCAGGCCCAGGTTGAGGAACCCGCCAAACGACCGGACGGACCGCTGCGGAGCGACCACCACCTGTCCAGCAGCGTTCGTTCCGAGCACGGCGCCACCAGCGGCAGCCAGCGGGCCGCCGTCGAGAGTGGAGAAGCCCTTTGCTCCCGTCGCGGTAAAGGGTTGGATGTTGGTCAGCCCACCAGTATCGGTGGCGAAAGAGTTAACTTGGCCGCCGAAGAAGAAGCGCAGGTCACCGCCGCGATAAAGGCTGCCAGACAAGGTAAACCAGCGCGTGGGCAATTGCACCCCGATTTGGCCGCCATACATGGTGCTGGAGGCGCTAAAGCCGTTCGGGAAGGCAGCGCAGTAGCTAGCCGTTATCTCGCATCCTCCAGCCCCGATGTATGACGAATTCGGGACGAGCGATGTACGCTTGCCTTGGAATCCGGTCACCATGATCTGTGCCGGGGCTACGCCTGGGGCACCATCGAGCTTGAACTGGAACGCCACTCTAGCTTCGATCTCAGGACGCCCGGAGTCGGCGCCCTCGCGCTCGCCTTCCCCAAGCTGGGCCGCCAAGCCCAAGGATCCGAGCTTCAGGATTTGACCTGAGCTCGGCATCATGATCGCAAACGTGGGAGAGAACTTGAGGTCGCGCCAGGGGCTCAGCTTCTGCACCAAGCCGAACTGGAACTGAGGAGAGCGCGTGTAGATGTCGCCGTAGAACGCCCCTAGGAAGGTGGTTTCCAGAATGTTGGGCAGCACACTGGAGCCGAACAGCGTCCAGTCCTGCCCGCCCTCAAAATAAATATCCGTCTTGTCGCTGGCGGCATAATCCAACCGAGCCCATGCCAGGCGCAACTGGAAGGCGTTGCTGCGAATGGACGAAACGTCGCGGTTGTCGACTTCGCTGAAGTTGCCTTCGTAGTCGCCCTCGATACGGCCGGTTAGGATGATTTTGCTCGAGATGTCAGGCCATTCGATGTTTGCTCCGATTCGGGTGGAGCGGGCCTTCAAATGGAATTCGGGGTCTTTGGTCGGGCCGGTATCAAAAGTCTGCGGGGTAGTCAGGAAGAGGCCGACAAATGGGAAGTCGTCGCCATTCGGCGAGCTCGTGTCATAGGCCGCGGTCGCCTTGATAAATCCGTATGGCGTCATCTTGACCGGGCCCATCTTGAAGGCGGCATTCAGACCATCTTTCTTGGGCGGATCGATGGGCAACGTCCGCAAGGGCGCAATCGCCGGAACGACCGACGGTGGTGGCGGGGGCGCCGTTCCCTGGATCGCGGGCGTGGGATGCGCAGCTTGCGCCGAGGGGCCGGGTTCCGCGCTTTCGAGCGATGTCGAGGCGGCTTCCGTAGCCGCAACTGGAACCGCCACGACGGCGGACGGTTGCGCTGCGGGGTTGGCAGCGGACAAATCGGCCGCGCTCAATATACCCTTGCGACTGAGAGCTTCAACAAGGAGTTGAAATTGGGCTGTGGGCGTGGCATTTCGAATGGCGTTCGCCTCCGTGGGCGCCAAAACACCTTTCATCACGAGCACACCGAGCAGTGCCGTGACATTCGAATCGACCGTGGTCGAGGTTAGGCTTGGGCTAGGGCTCGGGCTTGGGCTAGCCTCTGCGTTGGTTGTGTTCGCTGCATTTCCATTTTCCGATTTTGCGTCGTTGTTGCCCGCCATCACGGGCAAGGCCGTTATGGCTACCACCAGCAGGCTAAACAGCCAGTTTTTCAGCTTCAACATAGACGGTGTCCTCCTCGTTCCGGCACGGCTCAAGCCTGGGCTCAGAACATGGGGCCAAACGTTATGTCGCTTTCGCAACTCTGTCAAGTCGTTACGACACGCTATGCTGTGATCTGTGTCACTGACCACCGTTCGCCAGATGGAGTAAAAATCACGGCACCTCAATCTAGTATTTCGTGGAGGGCGCAAATGAGCCTGATCAATCCGATCGTGCAAAAGTGGATCGACGAAGGAAAAGAAGACCCGGAGGCGTTTTGGGGACGCGCGGCGGACCAGCTACCGTGGTTTCGCAAGTGGGATCGAGTGCTGGATTGGACTCCACCGACCTTCAATTGGTTCGTCGGCGCACAGACCAACCTGGCCTACAATGCCCTCGACTATCACGTTAAGCGTGGTTGGGGCGGGCACACGGCTCTGATCTATTTCAATGAACGCGGTGAGCGGCGCGTTTTCACCTATGCACAGCTCCTTCACGAAGTAGAGCGGGTAGCGGCAGCACTGCGCGGCCTGGGCATCAAGAAGGGCGATCGCCTAACCGTCTATATGCCGACCTGTCCTGAAGCCATCATCCTGATGCTGGCTACGGTTCGCATTGGCGCCATTCACTCCGTGGTCTTCGCCGGCTTCGGCGCGAAAGCGCTGGGTGACCGCATCCGGGCCAGCGGGTCGCGCCTGGTCTTCACCGCCGACGTGACCTATCGCAAGGGAAAGAACACTGACCTCAAATTGATCCTGGATGAAGCGCTGCAAGGTGGAAGTGACGTCGAGCACGTGATCGTGCTGAAACGGACCGGAATGGAAATCCCGTGGACTGCGGAACGGGATGTGGCTTGGGAAGAATTCCTCAGCCGCGGCACCGGCCAGAGCGGCGACTATGTTTCGATGGAAGCCAACGAACCAGCATTTATCCTCGCGACTTCCGGCACAACTGCGACTCCGAAACTGGCGGTCCACACGCACGGTGGCTATCAGGTTCACATCCATAGCATGGGCAAGTGGCTCTTTGCACTCAGGCCCACCGACGTGTGGTGGTCAACCTCCGATATCGGGTGGATCGTGGGTCATAGTTACATTGTCTATGCGCCGTTGATCGTCGGCGCCACTACCGTCGCCTTTGAGGGCGCGCTGGATTACCCGGCTCCGGAGACGAATTGGAGGGCGGCAATAGAGGAGTTCCGCGTCACCGGCATCTTTACTTCGCCTACAGCGGTGCGAATGCTGATGAAATATGGAGATGCACCCCTGCTCAAGACCGATCATTCTTACCTGGAGCGCGTCTTCTGCGCCGGCGAAGTCCTCAACGCGCCAGCTTGGGAATGGCTGCAGAAGAAAATTTTCAAGGACAGGATTCCGGTCATCGACCACATGTGGCAGACGGAAACCAGCGGTCCCATGTTTGGCAATCCGTATGGGCTAGGCATGCTGCCCATTAAACCAGGTTCATCGACGATTCCCATGCCGGGGATTGACGCCGCGGTGGTGCAAGTGGACGGCAAGCCCTGCGGCGCGAATGAGAAAGGAATCATGGTGATCAGGCGTCCCTTCCCGGGCTTGACGCCAGCGCTGTGGGGAGAAAAAGAACGCTATGGCCGCGATTACTGGCATATCATTAAAGACGTATATTACAGCGGAGATTCGGCACATATCGACGACGACGGCTATGTCTGGTTCGCCGGCCGCGCGGACGAGATCCTTAATATTGCCGGGCACCGCATCGGTACCATCGAAGTGGAGACGGCGCTGCTCACTCATCCTGCCGTGGCAGAGTCGGGTGTGGTGGGCCGCGCCGACGATCTCCGTGGCGAAGTGATCTCAGCCTTCGTAGTACTCAGGCAAGGATTTGTCGCATCGGAGGAAATGAAGAAAGAGCTGCTGGGCCAAGTACGCCATGAGCTCGGAGGGATTGCTGTAATCGGTGATTTGAATTTCGTTGAGATGTTGCCCAAGACGCGCAGTGGCAAGATCATGCGACGCGTGCTGAAGGCCGTCACCCAGGATCGGACTGCCGGTGACATTACAACCATCGAAGATGAAGGCTCGGTGGAAGAAGCAAGACACGCGTGGCAGCAGATGAAAGAGCACCTTGATGCTAAGACCCCGGCAGCGGTTGGTCCGCCAGCGGCCGCTCTCGTCAAATGAAGTTGAGTTAGGAAATCGTTACCGGCAAATCAATTACCCCAGCCGCGTCCGCGATGTTGCCGGTACCTGCTTCAAACCGCCCCGGAGCCGCCTGGTAGACAGTCTCCTCTAAAGTGACGTCCACAATCATGTTCCGTAACACCTAGGGCTATGCTTCTTCGTCGCAAGACCCTCTGATTCTGTCGCGGTGTGGGTTGCCGCCGCGTGAAAGAGCTTGCACCGCATCACGCAGGCTATGCAATGGATGCCGAAGGCAATGATCGCGGATTCAAGAACTTCCACCCGAGCGTGGCGTTACCGAAAAGGCCCTAAGCTTGCAGACAGGAATAGAATAATGTCTATTATAGTACTAGGAATTAAGAATGAGGTGTTCCTGAGTGAGCGAATCACAGTTTGACGTTGTGATCATCGGGGGCGGGTTCAGCGGGACGATGCTGGCCGTACACTTGCTGCGCCACTCCTCTTCTTCCTTGTCCGTTGCCATCGTCGATCGGGGGGGCTTGCCGGGGCGAGGTCTCGCCTACAGCAGCCCTCATCGATTTCACCTGCTCAACGTGCCCGCGGGCGAGATGAGTGCATGGCCCGACGCACCCGACGATTTCCTGCGCTGGGCCCGAACCCACTACGATGCCGCCGTGCAATCGCGCAGTTTCCCGCCGCGCTCCGTTTACGGCGCGTATGTGGCCAGTTTGCTGGAAGCAACCCTGGCCGACGGTGGACGCGACCGTTTTGAATGGATTCAGGACGAAGCGCTTTCCCTGCATCGCCGCAAAAGCAAACTCGGCGTACAAACCAAGCTTGGACCTGAACTGCTGGCGCGGACGGTGGTATTGGCCACCGGAAATTTCCCACCGGCTAACCCAAGCATGCCGGGGCTCGAAGCCTCAGCCTCGTTATATTTCCAATTTTCCTGGTCGAGCGAAGCGCTCAAGGACCTCCCGCCGGGTGGCAGTGTTTTGCTGGTTGGTTCGGGACTCACCAGCGTAGACCTGATTATGGCGCTCAAGTCGAAGGGGTTCCGCGGCATCATTCACGTCCTCTCGCGCCAGGGGTTGTTTCCGCGCGCGCGTCGCCATGAGCGTCAGGATGAGTCTTGGCCGTTGTTCTGGAACGCTACCTCTCCGCGAACCGTGCGCGGGTTGCTGCGGTTGATTCGTAGCCAGGTGCGAACCGCCGCCGAAAAGGGCGTCGATTGGCGCGAGGTGATCGACAGCCTTCGGCCGGTCACGCAGAACATTTGGCGCTCTCTGCCGCTGGAAGAACAACAGAGATTCCTGCGCCATGCCCGCTCTTATTGGGATGTGCATCGTCACCGCGTTGCACCCGAGATCGGCGACATACTCGCCGACATGCTGAGTGAAGGCCAGGTCCGCTTGCATACCGGATCGGTCACCCGATATTCCGAAGACAGAGATCATGCCGAGATCCATTACTGGGATCGGAATAGCCGCACCGAGAGAACGTTGCACGTCCATCGCGTGATCAATTGCACGGGCTCCGAATCCGATTGCCGCCGTATCGATGAGTCGTTCATCACCAGCTTGCTCGTGCAGGGATTTTCGCGGCCCGATCCTCTCTTTCTCGGCCTCGATGTCGACGAGCACGGCGCGCTGACGGACTACAAGGGAGTGTCATCTCATCCGTTGTACGCCATCGGGCCAACGCGGAAAGGGTGTCTCTGGGAAACCACGACGGTGCCCGAAATTCGCGTCCAAGCTGCAGCTCTGGGGGAACGTCTGGCGAAGATGCTCGTACACAGCAGCGCCAGGCCTGGGGTTCTCAAGACCGCCTAGTCAGGGCCGCTCCGCGCGCCACGCTGCTCACTCAATGCGGTTCACTCAGTGTGGGAGTTTCGATCGCAGCCGTCCGTATCGAGAACACGGCTGCTGGTTGGGGTGTAGGGGGGTCTCATAGACCCCATATCCGATTTGCGCCAACCACCAAACCAAGGGTCAGGCAGGCGATCAGGATCTCGCCGAGCGTCCCTACTATGAAAGGACGCAGGCCCTGTTTGGACATGTCGCGAATGTTTGTGCGAAGCCCGACACCCGCGAAAGTCAGCAGGAATGTCCACTTTGACAGGTTCCCCAGCGACGCGACCTGTCCTTTGCTAAATGCGTGAAAGCCGACCAGCAATGACATCAAGAGAAAACCAAGGACAAACTTTGGGAACTTCTTCCACAGGAACGCGGCCTTGTTGGTGACGCTTTCGGCTTGACCTCGTCCGGCCCAGTAGAGAGCGTACGCCAGGACAACGAATCCAATCATGGCATTCCGAGTCGTCTTGGCAAGCACGGCAACTTTGCCTGCCGCATCCGAATAGAGCGCACCGGCGGCGGTTGCCTCGGCCGTATTGTCGACTCCCAGCCCCGCCCACAAACCATACGAGACATCGTTCATATGCAGACCGTGCGCAATGGCCGGAAATGTGAACAGTGACAGCGCTCCCAGCGCCAGGATCGCAGCGATCGCGAAAGAGGAATCCTCATCGTCCGCATCGATTGCGCCTTTGGCGGCGATGATGGCGGAAACGCCACAGACGGATGAACCAATCGCTAAGAGCGATGTGAGCTTCGGCTTTAGCTTGAACAACCGCCCCAGCACAGTCATCAATGCCAGCGAAAGCGTGATTTCAATTACTACGAGTCCCAGGCTGATGCCTCCCAGTTTCAGAACATCGGCCAACACAAAGCGCGCGCCCAGAAGCACAATACCAAGTTTCAGCCAGAACTCGTAGGTCGCGATGCCAGGTTGAAAAATCTTCGGGATTGCCAGGGTGTTGGATATAACCAGGCCGATAAGAATCGCCCAAAGGACGTACTCGATGTTGGGAAACGTCCAATGGTGTGCTTTGGCATAGGCATTAACCGAGTGCTCCAGAATCTTGCCCGCGTATCCGATCCCGGCCAGGAGAAGAACACCGGGCACAATTCTCAGCGCACTAACTAGCGGATGACCGGACTCCACACGCGTTAGGGAAATCGAAGATGCCATAACTTTCTCCGTCAGAAACGAGAGTTGAGGTGCTGCCGAGCTCTACCAGGGGATGTTCTTAAGAATGTCGAATCTCACGGCCAGAGCCAGCAACAAGGCGACAATCAGCGCCCAGGCATCCAGCGAAAGCGAGGTCCCGTTGCTTGCGGGAGTGGTAGCGGACGTGTCCGATGACATGGGAATTCCCCCTTTCTAAAAAAGTACCAAATAAATATAATAAAGTCCATCATACTGATAGACAATAATTGCAATCCGATGACCACAACTGCGCTCGCGCGGATTCTGGTAAGCCTAAGTTTGTCGAACAGTTGCGCCGCTGTGTGTGATTCGGGCGGTGGGAGTATGTGCATGCAGTTGCATAGTTGCACGATTTGCTTGGTGACGATTCCGGGTGGTTGACAGGCAAAATGGAAACCGACAACGTCTGTCTCGCAGAGCAACCAGCACCAAACTAGATTCCTGATATAAAATCTTTCCGCTGGAATGCCCACTACTGACACCCACTCGGTTGCGACGACTCTACCGGCTCGTTACTACACGGACCCTGATCTCTTCCGTGACGAACTCGAACGCTTCTACTGCCAAACCTGGATCTGCGCCGGGCGCGCCGACCAGCTTCCGAAGCAGGGCGACTATTTTCTCCGCGAAGTCGCGGGTGAAAGCATCATCATTACTCGCGACGGGACGGCCTCGTTACAGGCGTTTTTCAACGTGTGCCGGCATCGCGGCACCCGCATCTGCGCGAGCGCCGAAGGACATTTCCCGGGACGCATCCAGTGCGGCTATCACGGTTGGACCTACGGGCTCGACGGGCGTCTCATCGGTGCTCCCCACGCACACGACGGCTTCTGCCGCGAAGAATATCCTCTTAATCCCGTTCCTATCGACGTCTGGGACGGACACATTTTCATCAACCTCAGCTCAGAGCCTGTCCCACTGGCGAGTCAGTTGGAGGATCTGCCTCAGAAGTTCCGGCATTGGCAAATGGCTGAGCTGCGCACTCATCGGAGCATCAAGTATGAGGTGAAGGCCAACTGGAAGCTGATCATGTTGAACTACAACGAGTGCCTGCACTGTCCCATCCTGCATCCGGCGCTCAGCGCCATCTCCGATTACCTCTCGGGCGAGAACGATCAGCCCCATCGCGGATACATTGGCGGTTCCATGGAGTTTCAGGGTGGCGCCCAGACCATGAGCATGGATGGAAAGCTGCGACGCGATTACCTGCCCGGACTCACGGCGGACGAACGCCGCAAAGTTTATTACTACGCGATTTTTCCTAACCTGCTGCTGAGCCTCCATCCGGACTACATAATGACCCATACTCTATGGCCGCGGGCCGTGGATCGTACCGACGTTATCTGCGAATGGCATTTCCACCCGAGCGAAATCGTCAAGCCTGACTTCGAAGCCAGTGATGCGATTGAATTCTGGGATATTACCAACCGTGAAGACTGGGCCATCTCAGAGCTCTCGAACGCCGGAATTCAGTCACGCGCCTATAAGCCCGGCCCCTATTCCCGCTGCGAGTCGCTGCCCCACGCCTTCGACCAAATGGTGCTGGATCGCGAGAAGCAGGGACCCAAGCAATCGGTCCGGTAAACGGCTGGGCAAACTCCGGCTGTCGAAAGTAATTCCAATAAAACGCGATCGCTCCGTAAGTTCCGGCTTGCCGACCACCCCGGCCTGACCCCGTAGCATTTGGCGCATTGTGCATACAGAATGGCATATTCTGCATATCGAAGCGCCCGGCGAGCATCTAGATTAATATACATGTACAAAGCAAGAGCCTATTCCGCTGCCAGCGCGACGTCGCCGCTGAAATCCACCACGATCACACGTCGCGACCCGACTGAATCCGACGTGCGGATCGAAATCCTTTTCTGCGGCATCTGTCACTCCGATCTCCACCAGGTCCGCAACGAGTGGAGCGGTTTCATGCCCACCGTCTACCCCTGCATACCCGGACACGAGATCGTCGGCCGCGTTACCAAGGTCGGCTCCGCAGTCTCCAGGTTCAAGGTCGGCGACCTCGCCGCTGTCGGCTGCATGGTCGATTCCGACCGCACCTGCCCCGAGTGCTTGGCCGGCAATGAGCAGTTCTGCCCGAATCCAACCTTTACTTACAACTTTCCCGACAAGCATCTGGGAGGCGTCACCTACGGCGGCTACTCCGACAGTATCGTGGTCGACGAGAGGTTCGTCCTGCGCGTCCCTTCGAATCTTGACCACGCCGGAGCTGCTCCTTTGCTCTGCGCCGGAATCACAACTTACTCCCCGATGCGCCACTGGGGTGTCACCAAGGGCAAGAAAGTTGGCGTGGTCGGTCTCGGTGGACTCGGTCATATGGGCGTTAAGATCGCCCACGCGCTCGGAGCCCACGTTGTCGTCTTCACGACTTCCCCAAATAAGAAGGATGATGCTCTCCGCCTCGGCGCGGACGAGGCCGTCATTTCGAAGAATGCCGGCGAGATGCAAAAGCACGCGGGCAGCTTCGACTTCATTCTCGACGCCGTTTCCGCCGACCACGACATAAACGCATACATCAATCTGCTGCGCCGCGACGGCAACATCACTCTCGTCGGTGCGCCGGAGAAGCCTCTCCCGGTTTCCGCATTCGCCCTGATCATGGGTCGCCGCAGCCTCTCCGGTTCGCCCATAGGCGGTATCGCCGAAACCCAGGAGATGCTCGATTTCTGCGGGCAGCACAACATCACCGCCGATGTCGAAGTCATTCCAATCCAGAAGGTCAATGAAGCATACGGCCGGCTGATCAAGTCCGATGTGAAGTACCGCTTCTCAATCGACATGGCTTCTCTCAAATCTGAGTAAAAAGATGAATAAACACTTTCGCGTCTCTGGCGGCACATTCCAGAAGTTGGAAGAACTGGGAGTCAGTGCGGCTGCGGTTCTCCGCAGGGCGGGGCTACCCCAGGGATATAGCAAAGAGCCGCGTGTGCTACTCAAGACCGAGGAACTCTTTGCCCTGTGGCGTGCGATTGGCGAAGTGAGCACCAATCCTGCAATCGGCCTCCAACTCGGCTCGGAGACCAGGACTGAACGATTCCACCCGGTTGGTCTCGCCGCCCTGTCATCGGAGAACTTCAGTGCCGCCATAGACCAGATGGCGCGTTACAAACAGCTCACCTGCCCGGAAGAGATCGTGCAAGAGAAGGACGACGAAGAGTGGAGCATTCAGTTCCGCTGGCTGCTCGCAGATGAAGTCGAGCCTCCGGTGCTGATCGAATGCGCATTTGCCTGGGTTCTCTCGACGGCTCGCCTTGGCACCGGTACGCGCCTGTCGCCGCTGCGCCTGGAGTTCGTACAACCTCGCGCACATATAAAGACGATTGAGCGCCACTTCGGCTGCTCGGTGACCTGCGGAGCTCCGCGCAATGCCATCGTCTTTCGCGCCACTGACGCTAAGCGCCCATTCGTCACTCGGAATGCTGAGTTGCTGGGACTGCTGGCACCGCAGTTCGAGGAAGAGCTGAAGCAGGAGAAAGGCGATGAGAATTTCATCGAGCGAGTCCGTGTAGCGATCCAGCAAAAGCTCACCGGCCAACGTCCGACCATCGAGGACATCGCCGATGCGTTACATGTCAGTTCCCGTACTTTGCAGCGGCGCTTGCAAGACGAGGGATCCGGCTTCCAGCGTGTCTTGGAAGAAGCTCGTCATCAGCTTGCTCGCCACTATCTCAATAACTCCGTCCTCGAGCTGAACGAAGCTGCCTATCTTCTCGGATACGAGGACTCCAGCTCCTTCGTTCGCGCTTTTCGCGCTTGGGAAGGAGTTCCACCCGCCCGCTGGCGCGAAACGCAACGTGCAAGAGCGGCGTCATAAGCACTCTCAATTTCGAAAAGGAGTAACAATGCAAAAACGCAAACTTGGAAAGAGCAATCTTGAAGTGTCTGTTATCGGCCTCGGCTGCATGGGAATGAGCTTTTCCTACGGACCGCCTAAGGACACGCAGGAGATGACCTCTCTTCTCCGTGCCGCCGTGGAACGCGGCGTCACATTCTTTGATACCGCCGAAGTGTACGGCCCGTTCTTGAACGAAGAGCTCGTGGGCGAAGCCCTCGCTCCGTTCCGCGGGCGAGTGGTGATCGCAACCAAATTTGGGTTCGACCTCAATCGTGATTCCGATGCTCGCACCGCGAAGCCGGGTGTGCCCGGCGTGAATAGCCGGCCGGAGCACATCAAGCAGGCCGTCGAAGGTTCGCTCAAGCGGCTCAAGGTCGACACCATCGACCTGCTCTATCAGCACCGGGTTGACCCGAACGTGCCCATCGAAGACGTCGCCGGCGCCGTGAAGCAATTGATTCAGGCAGGTAAGGTCAAGCACTTCGGGCTTTCCGAGGCAGGCGCAAAGACGATTCGTCGTGCACACGCCGTACAGCCGATCACTGCTCTCCAAAGCGAATACTCGCTCTGGACAAGAACCCCCGAGAAAGAAGTGATACCGACCCTGGAGGAACTCGGGATTGGTTTCGTGCCCTATAGCCCTCTCGGCAAGGGCTTCCTGACGGGAAAGATGAACGAAACCACGACGTTCGACAGCTCCGACTTCCGCAGCACCCTCCCTCGCTTCACGCAGGAGGCTCTGAAGGCGAATCAGGCCCTGATTAACCTGCTCGACGGCATCGCGAAACGCAAGAAAGCAACTCCTGCTCAAATCGCTCTCGCGTGGTTGCTGGCTCAAAAACCGTGGATCGTTCCGATTCCAGGCACAACCAAGCTGAACCGCCTCGAAGAGAACATCGGAGCAGCGGCAGTCGAACTGACGCCCGCTGACCTCCGTGACATCGATAGCGCCGCCTCCAAGATAAAGGTAGAGGGTGATCGCTATCCGGAACGCCTGGAGAAAATGACCGGCCTGTAACCGGCAGGATCAAAACGAACGCGAGACGTTGCTGCGGCGGCGTTGCTGCCCCTCAGTTTGTCGGATTCATACCCCTGTTTGTTGCATTCGGATGACCCCAGGTAAGGAGAACAAGAAAAAGCTTGACATCATCCATAGTGTTATAGTTAACTATAACAGTAGACTACAAGCAGTGGCTATCAAGAGCTGAATGATCGCAACTGAGTACGCCAGCGAATAACCCGAGCCTGGGAGAAAGAAGAAATGAACTTTCAAGGAGAATGAAACATGAAATCCCTTAGTTTTATGCTGTCCGTTGTTCTGATGTCGCTCTCCACCATGGCTTTTGCCCAGTCCGACGCGCAGAAGTCCTCCGTGGCTCCTGTGCCGTCCGAGGCGCAGAAGTCGTTCACAACCCTGAAAAGCCTGGCGGGAGAGTGGGAAGGTCCCGTCACCGTGCCGGAGATGCCGGAGATGTCAGGCGGCAAGCCGATGCACCTCTCGCTGCGCGTGACCTCGCGCGGGCACGTCCTCGTGCACGAGATGCAGGAAGCAGGAACACCGCTGGATGCGACCAAGTACGACCATCCGGTCACGATGCTTTACGTGGACGGAGATCAGTTGACGCTGGTTCACTATTGCGACGCGGGAAACCGGCCGCGCATGACCGGCAAAATGTCGCCCGACGGCAAGACGGTCGAGTTCGAGTTGAAAGATATCAGCGGGAGCACGGACTACCACATGCACCATTCAGTATTCACCTTCATCGACGCCAACCATCACACCGAGGATTGGACGTTCATGATGCAGGACAAGCCGATCCACGCGCACTTCGACCTGCACAAGACGAACTGAGGCGCGGCGTATCTTTGGTAGGGTTCTAGGTAAGGTTTTGGGTAAGGTCTGGTAAGGGCTACTTGGAAAACCGATGGACCATGAGTGGAACGACAGTCAGCCGATCTATCGTCAGCTTCGCGACCGTGTAGTCGCGATGATCCTCGACGGCGTGCTCAAGGAAGGCGATCCGCTTCCCTCCGTGCGCAACGTCGCGGCCGAATATCGGGTTAATCCGCTCACGGTCCTGAAGGGGTATCAGCAACTGGTGGACGAGGATCTGGTCGAAAGTAAGCGAGGTCTCGGCATGTTCATCAATGCCGGCGCGCGCAATCTGCTGCTGCGGGCAGAACGCCAGAAGTTTCTTGCGGAAGAATGGCCCCGGGTCCACGCCACCATTCAGCGGCTCGGCCTGAAAGCGGAAGAATTGCTGGATGGCGCCGCGACCCGGCGGTCGTCAGCAAATGATGCGGAGGAGGAGCCGAAGTCATGACAGTCCAAGCTCGGACAATCATCGAAGCCCGCGGTCTGCGCAAGACCTTCGGCACCACCGTCGCACTCGACGGCCTCGATCTCCAAATTGAAGAAGGCCGCATCGTCGGACTGATCGGTCCGAACGGCGCCGGCAAGAGCACCGCGCTCAACGCGATTCTCGGCCTCATCTCATATGAGGGGCAACTGAAGGTGCTCGGACGCGACCCCTGGATCGAACGCGATCAGCTCATGCGTGATGTCTCATTCATTGCCGATGTTGCCGTGCTGCCGCGGTGGGCGCGCGTTTCGCATCTGCTCGAATATGTCGCCGGCGTTCATCCGCGATTCGATCGCGCGAAGGCGGAAAGCTTTCTTGCAAGGACCACCATCACGCGCGACCGCAAGGTCAGGGATTTGTCGAAGGGCATGGTGACCCAACTGCACCTCGCTCTGGTCATGGCCATTGACTCGAGGTTGCTGGTGCTGGACGAGCCGACGCTTGGCCTCGACATCCTCTACCGCAAGCAATTCTACGATTCCCTGCTGAACGACTACTTCGATCGCAGCCGCACGATTATCGTGACGACCCATCAGGTGGAAGAGATCCAGAACGTCCTTACCGATCTCATGTTCATCAACCGCGGCCGCATCGTACTCAACTGCAGCATGGAGGAATACGAGTCGCGCTATCTCGAATTGATGGTGCATTCCGAGCGCGTAGCGGCGGCGCGGCTGTTCCAGCCGATTCACGAGCGCCAGGTGCTCGGCCGGAGCATCCTGCTGTTCGATTTGATGTTCGATCATGGCGCGAACCAGAAACTCGATCGTCAGCAACTCGCCGCACTTGGCGACGTCCGCACACCCAGCATCGCCGACTTGTTCGTCGCCATGTTGGGAGATAAGGCGGGCAACCAGCCCGGCCAGGCGCAAGGAGTCACCAGATGAATACTCAATCGAACGCGGTGCCCCAGTCCCTCGATTCGCAGCAATTCGCACCTGCCGCGTTGTCCGCAACCCGGCCCCTATACTGGTCGATCCGCCGCGAATTGTGGGAGAACCGTTCCATTTATGTTGCGCCACTGGCCGTCGCCGCAGTCGCTCTGTTCGGCTTCGCGCTCGGCTCGATTGCGGGTATTTGGGAAAGGCCGCTGCGGCTGAATCCGGCGCAACCTCAAGCGCCATACGACTTCGCCGCAGGCCTAATGATGCTTACCGGTATCGTCGTGAGTGTGTTTTATTGTCTCGACGCATTGCACGGCGAGCGCCGCGACCGCAGCATTCTGTTCTGGAAGTCGCTGCCGGTGTCCGATGTCACCACCGTGCTTGCGAAAGCGAGCATCCCACTCCTTATTTTGCCGCTGCTTACCTTTGCCATCACCGTCGCCATGCAGTGGCTTATGCTGCTGCTGAGCAGCGCCATACTGCTGCTGAGCGGTGAGAGTGTGGCGACCTTGTGGACGAAGGTATCGTTCTTGCAGATGTCAGGGCTGCTGCTGTACCACCTTCTCACGGCCCATGCGCTCTGGCCCGCTCCAATTTATTGCTGGCTGCTGCTCGTATCCGGATGGCCACGCCGCGCGACATTTCTATGGGCGGTCTTGCCCTTGGTAGCGATTGCTGGGGTCGAGCAGATTGCTTTTCATACTTGGCATTTCGCTGCCCTGGTTGGGTCCCGATTGATTGGCGGCGGCGCGCCCACTGTCGCCTCGACATCACCAGATATGTTCCCAACCCACCCAATGACACACATCGTCCCGGGTAGTTTCCTGACCAGCCCGGGTCTGTGGATCGGCCTGACAATCGCGGCGGCCTTCCTCGCCGCAGCGGTCCGTTTGCGCCGCGATCGCGGCCCGATCTGAGTCGCATTCGCCCTTGATTCCAATTCCAAACTCCCCAGCGTGCCCAGGAAACGGATATTGTATGAGGGGGTGACCTTCAGGATCATCATTAGAGTGTGGTCGTCTCCGGGTGATGCGCAATGAGCCGTAAGGCGTGCGTGATCGGTTCTGGTCCGAATGGACTGGCAGCAGCCATCGTCCTGGCCCAGGCCGGGCTGCAGGTGGACGTGCTGGAAGCGGAGTCGACGCCGGGCGGAGCTGCACGCACACTGGAGTTGACTTTACCGGGCTTTCGCCATGATTTCGGATCCGCAGTCTTTCCGCTCGGCGCAGGTTCGCCATTCTTCTCGTCACTGCCTTTGGTCGACCACGGCTTGGAGTGGATCCACTCGCCGGCTCCTTTGGCGCACCCTCTCGATGACGGCACAGCCGTAATGTTGGAACGTGACCTCGGTGCGACCGGAGATTCCCTTGGCATAGACGGAGCGGCATGGGACAAGCTGATGCGTCCGTTCGTTGAGCGCTGGACTGAATTTGCTCCGGAGGTATTGCGCCCCATTCCGTTCATCCCCCGACATCCCTGGATGATGGCACGGTTTGGAACGGTCGCGCTGCAGTCGGCCCGATCCGTCGCCCGCCGGTTTCGTCAAGAAAGAACCCGGGCGCTATTCGCGGGCTTGGCCGCCCACTCGTTCCTCAGCCTCGACGAGCCGCTTAGCGCGGCGTTCGCCATTCTGATGGCAGTGCCGGCGCACGCTGTTGGTTGGCCGATTCCTCGCGGCGGCGCGCAGTCACTCACCAACGCGCTATGCGGGTTGTTTTCGACTTTGGGAGGCAAGTTGAACACTTCATCGCCGGTTCAGAGTTTGGCGGCATTGGCGAACCATGATTTGCCGAACTATGACTTGTTTCTTTGCGATCTGACTCCGCGACAGCTGATCAAGGTTAGCGGCCAAAAATTATCTGACAGCTACAAGCGGCGACTGGGAAAGTACCGCTACGGAGCTGGCGTCTTCAAAGTGGATTACGCCCTGAACACGCCCATTCCCTGGAAAGCGCCCGATTGTTTGCGGGCAGCGACGGTGCATCTAGGCGGAAGCTTTGAGGAGATCGCCGCAGCGGAGAAGTCGGTGCGAATGGGACAGAATGCCGCCCGTCCTTTCGTTCTGCTGGCCCAGCCCAGTTTTTTCGATAGCTCCCGAGCTCCAGCCGGCAAGCACACGGCGTGGGCCTATTGTCATGTGCCGAATGGCTCCAAGGTAAACGTGCTCGAGAAACTGGAGGATCAGATTGAGCGGTTCGCTCCTGGGTTCGGCGACTGCGTTCTGGCACGGCGCGTCTTTTCTCCCGCCAATCTTGAGAGCATGGACGCTAACCTCGTCGGAGGCGATATCGGAGGCGGGGCCATGGACATTCGGCAGATTCTGTTTCGACCGACCTGGCAGCATTACGCCACCTCGGCGCGCGACATTTACATTTGCTCCGCCTCCACTCCTCCCGGCGGAGGAGTGCATGGCATGTGCGGCTATCACGCGGCGAAGGTGGCATTGTCGAGGTGGAATGGCTGATATAGCGCTTCTCGGCGATGTCCGCTAAAGTTCGAGCAAAGCAAGCCTCACGCGCATTTCCTCAAAGTGCACCCGGAATCACATTAATAAGGTCCGCCGTTGGCCCCCATGTATGTTTTGACAGTTCGCAACCCGCCAACCTCTGCGTAATGCTGGCCAGCACGGTTGCGGCGCTCGGTCAAGATTTGGCCGGACGGGCAGCAAGCAACACCTTACGAGCCCGGCAAGGCCAGGCCGCGACCCTAGAAGTGCACCAGGAGTCAAATGGCCATCCTCCACTTGGATGGAGGGACGCACGGGCTGATATTCGGAAGCTGACTTTCGATACGTGGGGTATCATTGTGTTCCGTACCTCAAAATGCACCTTGTGCCTGGCGTGGCGAATGATAGGAGAGGCCCGCCAGACAAAATTTCCGCCACACAGGTACCAACATGACGCTTTAGAATTTCAGAGGCCTTCGTTCTTCCCGCTGCGTTGTGCCGGAGTTTTCGCCGACAGCGGGTCGTAGGCGATCCATTGTGAGCAAACGATTCACCCTCGATCGGCAGTCTTTCGAGCAGTTCATCGCCGCTGTCTCGCTTTTCCAGTCGCTGCAGCAGGCAACCGCAAAACGGATCAATGAGGGAAATCCACCGCTTCTCCCGTATTTGCTGGAAACGCTACGCGCCAGTGACTCCGGAGCGTTGGATTTACAAGCCGCGTTGGAGCGAGTGACTAGCTTGGCGCTGCACATCGTGGGCGGCGACCGCGCAGTACTCTGGCTGTTCACAAGTCAGGAAATGATTTGCCGTACCGCAGTCGGCGTGAACTTTGACGAAGGCCACATCTGCACCGCGTTGCGGTCGAAGTTGCAGTCCGGCGGCGCATTCGGAGAAGACCCACCGTCCAAACTCGACCTGATGCGCACTCTCGAAAAGTATTCCGGCTTCCTGGGATCTTCGCTCGCGGTTGCAATTCTTCCCGGTGGGGGAATCGCGGGAGCTCTGGCAGTCTTTTCTAATCAGTCAACGACTTTCACCACCCGCGACTACGATAACCTGCGCCTGCTGGCAGGGCTGGCGCAATACGTCCTGTCAAAAAGGGTGGCAAAGCGGAAGCCGCATGATTCGCTCGACGATTCACTAGAAGGAAATCCGGACACAAGCGTTTTCCAAAATATTCATGCGACCGCCTTGACGGAGCGAAGTGCAACAGCTCCTCTAATGTGCCCTGCACCGGCGCCCGAGTATCTACAGCATGGACAGATAGAGGACGTTCATGGGCCTGCCGTCACTCCGCATGTCGCTCTCGGCGAGAGCGCAAACAAACGTCCTCAGACTGGACCTGAGCTCCAGTCATTATCGGCGTCCCCATCTGCTTCCGCTGCGCTCGCGGCCCGAAAACGCCTGCAGAGTTTGAGGGCCGCGACGTTGGACGCGGCGAGGAACACTCTCCGGTGCGTCGGCGAGGTTCGCGTGAACTGGATTGCTCAGGCCGCACCTCCCTTCGCAATCCTGACAGTGATGTGTTTCTTCGTCGCCCTTCTTACTGTTAATCGTCAGCCCCTTGCAGGCAGCTCCCTGAGTGTGACCGTCGAGGCCACAACGACCCCGGTCACATCCAATTCGGGCAACAGCGTGAATCAAAAAGCGGCTGCAGTGCCCCAGCAAGAGAAATCGACGGCTGTCCCTGTCGAAACCAGCCATCTCCAGGTAACTGATCGCCAAACAGCGGCAACGATCGCGGCGCTCAGCAAGTACGAATTACGAAACCTGCGTCGATCCGCAGATTACGATGACGATGAGGCAGCGCTGGAGTTGGGTATGCTCTATGAGTTGGGGCGTTACTTCCCGCAAAGCTGCAAGCAGGCGGCCAGGTGGGTGACAGAAGCCGCCGAGAACGGTAATGTAGCCGCGGAATACAATCTCGGTCTCCGGTACTGGGATGGAGACGGAGTAGATGCCAACCTCCAGCAAGCAGAAAAGTGGCTCCGCAGAGCGGCGGTGCACAAGAATTCGAACGCGCAGCGGGCGCTCGACGCCCTGCCATCCTACGACCCAGAACCATCCGTCGGTAAAATGGCGAAGACCACGCCGCTAGCCGCTCCCACGCCTTAACTTTGACCAAGCGGGGCCCCAGCCCGGGTAGCTGTCGTTAACAAATTACACCAACTACTATAAAGATGAGCGCTTGGCGGCATTCACTCGCGCGGACCGACCGTAGGCCACTCGACGCCACGAATCGTGCCGTCGGGTTCGCGCTCGATCGTAGGTGCGTAGAGTCCCATGAATTGCCGACGCCACCAAAACCCTTGTGTCCGTTTCTCCGGCATGGTCGTGAACCAGTATTGCCACATCACAGCCCGCACCTCGCGCGGAGGCTCCTGCGGAAACGGATTCTTCTCAAAAAGAGCGAGCACGTCATTGTCATTGGAGAGCAGGCGGATTTCGGTTCTGGGCACAATCGGATAGTCCCGCCACGACCCCAGCGAAGCAAACCAAAGATTCCAGTCGAATCGTGGCTGATAGGGCGCGTAAATGCCGGGCGCTGCACTCAGATCCTGAGGCTTAAAGCGGAACGGATACGCCACCCATGTTTTCCCATCGTCGGAGCCCTGGAACTCGATCTCGTATCGCCCCCTGGTCATGATGCCGAAGAGGCCGTAACGATTGGCGATGCGAAAAGGCTCAAGCGCCTCCACCGGCGAGGTCGGCAGTGGCAACGCGGAGAACATCCAGATCAGCTCCACCGTAGTGGCATAGAAAATCCAGCTCAGCACCACGGTAGTGAAGGATAGTCTGAGTCTGTTGAACTGTTGGCGAAAGCTGCCTCTCCAACTCTGCGTCCGTTGCTCGAGTTGTGCTGATGCTACGGGCGTCTCGCGCACCTTATAAGACCCCTTCCATGCTTGCGGGAGAAACGGCAGCAAAAAGCGATCATCCAGCAACAGGAATCCCAGCGCCAGGACAAGGTAGTTGAGAAACGTGTAGTTGGCGGTGAAAATAACCACGAGTTCCCAAGGCGTCACAATAAAGAAGCAGGCGATCCGCCAGCGCCGCGGCAGAAACATCATCCAAACCAGAACCAGTTCGAGCGCCAGCGTCGCAAAAACTGTCGAAGCGTGGAACCAGTGCGGCAGATGCTGCATATACCAGCCGATCCATGTGGGCAGCGGACCGTTCTGGTAGTACTCGTCCATCGCGGTGAAGTTTCGCCACTCGGGATCTCCGCCAATGATCTTCGCGGCACCGGACTCGAAGTAGATGCGAAACCATTCCCATTGCAGCTGGAACAGACTGGCGCGCGATGGTGGAGATGCAGCGCCAACGCCGGGGCGGAATCCAGGCGGAGAAAAGAAGAGCGCGATGAATCCAGCTTCCAGCAGCATCCCGTCCGATTGATAACTGGAAAAATCCTGCGCTGCACTGACAAACGAAAGGAAGCACACAAAACAGACCGCCAGCATTCCGCGCGGCCAGACATTCAGCGCCAACAGCAACGACGCGATCATGCCCACCCAGCACACGCCAATCAGCATATGCGGGCCGCTAGCCAGCCAAAGCACCGTCGGCGCAAACCATAAGCCGCGAATATTGCCCAGCGAATGCGCCACCGCTTGCAGATACTCACCAGCCGGGAGAATTCCTTCCGGGCCAATGAGCCCGCGGATCTGAAAGACGAGCGAGAAGAAAGCAGAAAAATAAATACCGCCGAGCGCTCGCAAGAACAGCCAGCGCGGAATCAGGCGATTAGATGCGCCATGCTCCGAGTCAAACAACCAGCGGATAGCTGTCGGAACCCAGTCCATGAGCGCCAGCAATTATAGCGGCCTGCGTTTGCCCACGGGCTCAAATCGCGGGCTCAAATCAAAGATGGAAGACAATAAACAAACCCCTCCAAGGTGATGTAGACTCCTTAAGCTATGCAGGATTCGGCTGGCTTTATGTCTCCCCGGGCGGGGTCTTGCGAAAGCCTGAGTGCTTCCCAAATGTGAGGATTCTGACCGGATGGCATCTACTTTTTTTCGATCTATTCGTTCTCTCGACGCCGACAACTCTCAGCGTTCTTACCTGGGTCTCGCACTGGCGTCCTTCTTGCTAGCGGCTTGGATGATTTGGTTCTTTCTCGCGCGAGTGTCCGTGTACGCAGTCACCAATAAAGCTGACTTGGAGGTAGATCGGGCGGCGCATCCCGTTGAATCCGCCGTGAGCGGCCGAGTCGTGGCGACCCATCTGGCACTCGACCAGCAGGTGAAGGCTGGGGATGTTCTGGTGGAACTTGATTCTGGGGCGCAGCAATTTCAACTCAGCGAAGAGAAGACTCAACTCGCTGGCGCAAATCCGCAAATCCATTCCCGCGAAGAAGAGATTGCCTCCGAGGAACAGGCCCTTGCGCAGGATCAGCAAGCGGCCAAGGATGCACTGGAGGAAGCGCGCGCACACTACCGCGAGGCGGAAGCGGCAGCCCAGTTTGCGCAGGCCGAAGCGGAGCGATTGCGCAAAATGTACAACGCCGGCGTGGTTGCCGAGCTGGACCTGAACCGGAGCGTCGCCGATGCCCAACAGCGCCGCGCCGCCGCCGACAGTTTGCACTACGCGGTAGTGCGCCTGGAAGGAGAACAACGCACGCGGACCGACGAGAGAAAAGCCCATATCGAGCAACTTACGAGCGAACTTAACAAGTTGCGCGGCGACCGGGCGACCGCCGGCGTGACCATTGAGCGATTGCAAGATGAGGTAGATCGCCGGTGGATACGCGCCCCGATTGACGGCAAGCTGGGCGAAGTAGCGCCCCTGCGGATCGGAGCGGTAGTTCACGAAGGAGAAAAACTCGCGGCAGTGATACCAGCGGGGAAACTGCGTGTGGTGGCGAACTTCGACCCGCCGGCAGCTTTAGGCCGGATTCGCCCCGGCCAGCACGCGCACCTGCGGCTGGAAGGCTTTCCTTGGGCGCAATACGGAAGCGTCTCTGCCACCATCACTAACGTTGCCAGCGAGATTCGCGATGGCACCATCCGGGTGGAAATGGCCCTCGATTCCAATTCAGCCTCTCGAATTCCTCTGCAACATGGCCTCCCCGGCTCGGTTGAAGTCGAGATCGAAACTCTCTCGCCAGCGAACCTGGTGTTGCGCATGGCAGGAAGTTTGCTCGCTGGTCCGAAAGGCAATTCCACAAATTTGAGCGCGGTAACCCAGCCATGAATCTGGGCCGCCGTCGCATATTTGTTCCGGAAGTCGTGCAGACATCCGCCATGGATTGCGGGCCGGCGTCGCTCAAGTGTCTGGCCGAGGGATTCGGCATTCCTGTCAGCTACGGGCGTTTGCGTGAAGCCTGCCAGACGGACGTCGATGGCACCTCCATCGACACCATGGAAGAAGTCGCCGTGCAGCTTGGACTGGAGGCCGAACAGATCGTGGCCCCGGCAGATTTTGTGCTGCTCCCCGAAGCCAACCTGTTGCCCGCGATAGCAGTCGTCCTGCGGGCCACCAAAATAACCCACTTCGTGGTCGCGTGGCGGAGCCACGGCTCTCTGCTGCAAATCATGGATCCGGCCGTCGGGCGCCAATGGGAGGCCAAAGCGCAGTTTCTTTCCAGCCTCTATATCCACACTCTTCCGGTCTCCGCTAAAGGCTGGAGAGAGTGGGCGGAGTCGGAGAAATTCACCCTGCCGCTGCGGCGGCAGCTGGACGATTTGGGTATTTCGGGTAAGGCCGTGAAGCGCTTTGTCGAATCTGCGCTGAACGTTCCCGGCTGGCGAGCTTTAGCCCGTCTGGAGGCCGGAACGAGAAGCCTGGGTGCAATCGTGCAATCCGGGGCTTTGCGCCGGGGAACGGAAGCCGAGCGCATGCTCGACCGGCTTATTGAACAAGCAAGTCGAGACGCGAAAGAAGGACACGGTGTCATCCCGTCCAATTATTGGTCGGCATGGCCGGCGCCGCCGGAGGACGGCGAAGAGCAAGTCTTTTTTAAGGGCGCAGTGCTGGTGCACGTGAAGGGACGCCGCTCGGAATCCACGGTCGCGGAAACTGGAAAGCTGCCGATTGAAGTCGCGGCTGCGCTGGCGGAGAAAACGGGCCGACCGGCGGTTGAACTGCTGCGGATGCTGAAGGCGGATGGATTCCTTGCGCCTGCAGCCGTGGTAACCGCTCTCGGCCTCGCCACTCTCGGAGTGTTGGTCGAGGCGATCTTGTTTCGCAGTTTGCTGGAAATGCCGCGGGAGTTCGGATTGCCGGGACAGCGGCTGGGAGTGATGGCGGCCCTCCTGATTTTTCTGACGGCTCTGCTTCTGCTTGAGTTGCCGATCGAGTCGAGCATCCTGCGCATCGGCAGGCATCTTGAGGCGCGTCTGCGTACTACATTTCTAGAAAAGATTCCCAAACTCGGGGATCGATACTTTCGTAGCCGCCTGACGTCCGACATGGCGGAGCGCAGTCATAGTACCCACCGCATACGGCTGCTGCCGGGATTGTGCGGGCAGCTTCTCCGTTCCGTGTTTGAGCTCGTCGTTACGGCTGCCGGAATCATCTGGCTTGATCCGCGACTAGCCTTGCCGACTCTTATCGCCGGCTCGCTGGCGGCGGGTTTGCCCGCGCTGGCGCAGCCGGTGCTCACCGAGCGCGACCTGCGAATGCGCAGCCAGAATGGAGCCTTAAGCCGTTTCTATCTGGACGCTCTGCTCGGCCTTGTTCCTGTGCTCACCCATCGAGCCGAGCGAGCGTTGCGCCGGGAACATGAGAGCTTGCTCGTGGAATGGGCACACGCAGCATTTGCGCTCGTAAGTGCGTCGATTTGGGTCGAAGCGATACAGGAGCTCGTCGGATTTGGTTTGGCCGCATGGCTGATGCTCGACCACATCAGCCGGGCGGGCGAAGCCGGAGGCGCGCTGCTGCTGGTGTATTGGGCGCTCAATCTGCCAGTCCTCGGGGAGGAAATCGTAGAGTTTGCACGCCTGTATCCCGCCTACCGCAACATCACCCTCCGCCTGCTGGAACCTATTGGCGCCCTCGAAGATAAAAGCGCGGTCCCCGAGTCGGAGGGCGAAACCCTGGTTGCGGGTGAATCTGAGAGCGCTGGGCGAGCCGACGGAGTCGCCATCGAGATGACGAACGTCAGTGTGCACGCCGGGGGGCACACCATTCTGGAAGCAATCAACCTGAAGATTGGGCCGGGTGACCACATAGCCATTGTTGGAGTCTCGGGCGCGGGAAAATCCAGCCTGCTCGGCTTGCTGCTGGGATGGCATCGGGCAGCGGCGGGCAGCGTACTGGTGGATGGGGCGGAGCTTGAAGGCGTCCATCTCGACCAGTTGCGGAAGCGGACGGCGTGGATCGACCCTGCCGTGCAACTGTGGAATCGCTCGCTGTTTGACAACCTTTGTTACGGCAACTCCGACGGTGTGCCTACGGCGGACTTGCTAGCGCAAGCCGAACTGCGCCAGCTCCTGGAACAACTGCCAGACGGTCTACAGACCGATCTTGGCGAGAGCGGCGGACTGGTTTCCGGCGGCGAAGGTCAGCGTGTCCGCTTCGGACGCGCACTGTTGAGACACGGAGTCCGCATCGCTCTCCTCGATGAACCTTTTCGCGGTCTGGATCGGCATCTACGGCGGGAGTTGCTGGCGCGGGCTCGGCGTCACTGGGAAGGCATCACCTTGCTGTGCGTCACCCACGATGTCGGTGAGACCATGGGATTTCCCCGCGCGCTGGTGGTGGAACATGGCCGCATCGTCGAGGACGGCAGCCCCGCAGAACTTGCGCGACGGGAAAATTCTCGCTATCGAGCGCTCCTGGAAGCGGAGGAAAGTGTGCGGGAAGGCTCGTGGTCGAGCGGCCACTGGCGCCACCTGCGGATGGAGGATGGCCGCATGGTCGAAGAATTACAACGGGCCCGCGTATGAAAGAAGATCTGTCCACACTTTTCTGGTCATTGTCGCAGCTCGGGTCAGGCCTCGAGGCTCTCGCTCGTCGCAGCGGACTGCAGCCATTGCCGGTGCAGGTCCCGAGTCCTCCAAGCTCGATAGCCTCTTTGGGCGAAACGCCCGCGAACCATGCGCTGAACCACCGCGACGCTTTAAACCAATGGATCGAGTCGGCTGTCACCTGGTTAGGCTTGGAAGCGGAGCCTTCGGCCGTGCCCTATGAAGGGTTGGAGCAACTACTGGAAAGCGCCGGACCGGCAGTGCTGCAAGTACCGGGAGACAGCGCTCCCAGATTTCTTTTTCTTTTGCCTCGTGTGGCGACGGGCCTCTGGCCCGTCCTTGGTCGAAACAAAAGACGGGTATCGGTCCTCGCCCCCGATCTGCGCGCCGTGTCGCTGCGCTTAGACACGGCTCGCACTCTGCTCTGTTGCGCGCTGGAAGAGACAGTGGCTCCCGAGGTCGACCGCCTGCTCGATGAGACCGGCATTCCCGAAGCTCGCCGCGGAATTGCTCGATCGGCGCTTCTACTCGAACGCCTCAGGACCAAGGAAGTTGGCGGATGCTGGCAGCTTCGTCAGTCACCCGGCGCCACTTTCTGGAGCCAGGCGAAACGCGCCGGCTTGCCCCGCCGTTTAGGCACGCTCTTGGTGGCGCACGCCGCCGAGTATTTCCTGCTGATTACTTCCTGGTGGCTCATCGGACTCGCTACACTTTCCGGACATCTGGACAATGGCTGGTTGCTCGCGTGGGCTCTGATTCTGCTTACCATCGTTCCTTTCCACGTTTTCGGCACCTGGTTGCAAGGTTTTATCGCCGTCAACGGTGGACTTCTCTTCAAACAGCGGCTGCTGTTCGGCACCCTTCGTCTGAGGCCGGAGGAAATCCGGCACAAGGGTGTGGGCCAGTTTCTGGGCGAGGTCATGGAATCGGAAGCCGTGGAATTGCTGGCGGTGACCGCCGGGTTTCAGGGCCTGACTGCAGCCATCGAATTGATTGCTGCCGAAATCGTTCTCACGCAAGGCGTGAGTCGTGCGCTTGAGTTGTTGTTGTTGCCGCTGTGGATCGGAATTACGTTGTTCATGGCACTCCGCTATTTCCGGCGACGGCAGCGATGGACAGCGGCGCGCCTTTCGATGACCAACGGTCTCACCGAACAAATGGTCGGGCATCGCACCCGACTTGCGCAGGAGGCTCGTCAGAAATGGCACGAGGGTGAGGATGAAGAATTGGAGCGTTATCTGGAACTTTCGGAGAGCACGGACGCTGCCGCCGCCCTGCTTACCGCGCTCGCACCGCGCGGCTGGTTGGTTCTTGGGACGTTCGGGTTGACTTGGGCGTTTGTTGCCAGTCAGGGACTCAACATCAGGCTGGCGATTTCCCTGGGCGGCATCTTGCTGGCGTATCGTGCGCTGAAGAGGATTTCGGCAGGCCTGATCATGATGGCCGACGCTGTCATTTCGTGGCAAAAAGTGGTTCCGTTGTTTGAGGCGGCGGCCAGGCGGCAACTGCAGGGCTCTCCCGCCGTCGCTTTCACGCCCACCGCTCGCAACCATGCAAAAGACGCGCGGGACAGGGACAGTGACCACGGAAAAGACCCGGTCATGGAGGCTCACGATCTCGTCTTCCGTTACCAGGACCGCGGCGAGCCCGTACTGAAAGGATGCAGCCTGACGATTCGCCGAGGCGACCGCCTCTTGCTGGAAGGGTCGTCGGGTGGAGGGAAATCTACGCTGGCTTCACTTCTCGTCGGCTTGCGTGTTCCGCAATCTGGCCTCATTTTGCTCGGCGGATTGGACCGGCAAACCATCGGCGACGAAGGCTGGCGTCAACGGATCGTTTCCGCACCCCAGTTTCACGAAAATCATGTGCTCGCCGAGACCTTCGCTTTCAACCTTCTAATGGGACGCCGTTGGCCGCCGCGCGAAGAAGACATGCGGGAAGCGTCGGCAATCTGTGGTGAACTCGGCCTCGAGCCCCTGCTTGATAAAATGCCCGCGGGAATGTTGCAGATGGTTGGGGAGACAGGCTGGCAGCTCTCCCACGGCGAGCGCAGCCGCGTTTACATCGCCAGGGCGTTGCTGCAGGGCGCTGAGCTGGTGATTTTCGACGAAAGCTTCGCGGCGCTCGATCCGGAAAATGTTCGGCTGGCGCTCGATTGCGTCTTGCGGCGGGCGCGCACTCTGCTGGTGGTTGCGCATCCATGAGGAGAGTCCGAGGAATCTGGGTTAGAATTACAGCCCTTCGACAGACTGATTCATCACGAGGTAGATCGTCCAGAGGTAGATCGTCCAGAGGTTGACGCATGGTTGGCAAAACACTTCGCTCTTATCGAATCGAGTCCCAACTCGGTGTCGGCGGAATGGGCGTCGTGTATAAGGCTGTGGACTGCCATCTCGACCGAACCGCTGCGATCAAGGTTCTGGTTGGCTCAGCCGTCAGCGCCGACCGTGAAAAACGGTTTGTCCAGGAAGCGAAGGCCGCTTCGTCACTGAATCACGCCAACATCGTCACCATCTACGACATCGACACCGCCCTCATCCGGGATCTAGACAGCCGGAACAGCACTTTCGGAAGGGGTTTGGGTTGGATGTTTCCTATCGATCACTTGCAGACAAAGTTGGCTGCATCGTTGCTATCGCTGCTACCCTTATACACCGCCTCATGCGGATAGGAGCACAAGGGACGCGTAAAGGCGACACCTTGATCTGGCGAGTTGTGGACATAATGAGTTGCGAGGATTCTGTGAGGCACAATGTCCTGCTCAACCCACTGGACGAGCGGGGTCAGCATGTCGAATACGTTTGCGCCGGGACCACCTTTGCAGTGGTTCATTCCAGGAACCATGAAGAGTCGGTAAAACTCGTCAGTCTGCCCCATCATCGGCGGAGGACCCAATGTGGCCGGTGTCAGTGCCAACCGTGACGTACCCAAGTGACACACCGGGCGCACGCGCACTGTAAGGGATCGATCCCGCATAACCACCGTTTCCGACGCCCTCGAACCTCCCATTCCAGGTTGCGGACGGCATCCACACTTCGATTCCGATTTCCGAATCGCTGGTCGGTGTCAGCGTGGCTGCTACGCGACAGAATGCAGGCATGTTCGCGAAGACCTCACCGTCGGGCGCGGTATAAGTGCCTGCGGGTATCGACTGCGCTGCCGTGATCGTAGTTTCTGTCAGCGTGAGGAAGGCCAGACTCTCGCATGTCGCTGCGGCAGCCGTATTGCCGGCGAATGCGGTAAAGATAAGCGCCACGACTAACTTTCGCAGAGACAGGCTGGCTCGTCCTCTCTTCATCGCATCATTATAGAGTCACACTCATCAGGGACAGAAACACTGCAATTTATTGCATACACGGTCCGAAAATATTATTAGTGCGAAGCGGAGAGTGATTCTTCCAGTTGACGGGTTATCACACGTTGGAGATAGTAGGTGCATCGCGCCCTGCGTCAGGGTAGGGTCACCTCGTCCACCCACCAATTCCGTCAGAGGAGAATCATTATGAAATCCAGCCTCAGGGTTTTGTTGCTTTTCGTCGCCGCGCTCCTGGCAACTGCCGCCCACGCCCAGTACGGGAGCACTCCCATTAAGCACGTTGTTGTGATCTTTCAGGAAAACCGCTCGCCCGACAATTTGTTTCAGGGGCTGTGCACCGCGAACGGTGGCGTACCTGGATGTAGCGCGTCAGGCGCCGGGGGAACGTACGACATCGTATCGACCTATGTAAATGCCGAAGGCCAGACCGTGCCGTTAACGCCCGTCGGACTGGCCACCAACTTTGATCTTAATCACAGCCACGGCGGTCCGAAGCTCAACGGAACCATCAGCGGGTGGAATTTCGAGTTCAAAAACCAGGGCATCAGCGGCAAGCCGGCAGCCAACGTTCCGACCGACTGTGGGGCCAACGTATTTGGCTGTGTGGTTCCGGCTGACAACTATTCTCAGTTCATGTACGTGTACAACACGCCGGTAACGAACAGCAATGGCAGCAGAGGCGGCCTTCTCGACCCGTACATCACGTTAGCAACGACCTATGGTTGGGGCAACCGGATGTTTCAGACCAACCAAGGCCCAAGTTATCCGGCGCACCAGTTCATTTTCGGCGCAACCTCCGCGCCCACCGCGGGTGACGACGCGCTCGGTATTTTCGTGGCAGAGAACGCGCCCAATACAGACTACGGGTGTGGCTCGGGAAACTCGGTACAACTGATCATACCGAACGGAGACGGGGCGCCACCTTTCGGCACCGAAACCCCAGGCGACGAAATCGCACAATGTTTCACCCGCAACGCCATGGATTACCTGTTCAGCCTGCCACGTCCTAAGATCACCTGGACCTACTATGCCGAGGGGCAGAGCAGTCTCTGGGTAGCGCCGAACTCTCTCTCGAACATCTGCATACCTCTGTCGGGCGTATGCACAGGGCCAGACTGGACGAAAGGCGAGTCGAACGGTTACGTCGACACCACACCGCCTGATGTCTTGAACGACATCGCCAATTGCGCTCTCTCACAAGTAAGTTGGATAACGCCAGCCGGGCAGTATTCCGATCATCCGATCAACAGTGGCCAAGGCCCGTCATGGGTAGCGGCCATTGTCAATGCCATCGGAAACAACACCTCTTGCGACGACGGCACTGGCTACTGGAAAGACACCGTCATATTCGTCACCTGGGACGATTGGGGAGGTTGGTATGACCACGTGCGGCCAGTTTTTCAGACCGGCGCAAACCAGAACGACTATCAACTCGGTTTCCGCGTCCCCCTGCTGGTCGTTTCCGCCTACTCGACCAAGCCCGGGTATATCAGCAACCTGGAATACGATTTTGGCAGCGTCGTGAAGGCGATTGAGGGTATCTTCGGCCTCGGCAATCTTGGTTTTGCCGATGCGCGAGCGACCAACGATCTCCACGACTTTTTCAACTTCCGCCACGCGCCATCGGCGTACAAAACGATTCCCGCTCCGCTGGTGGGAAGCTTCTTCACCAAGACAGCCACAACTGAGGTTGCTCCGCCGGATACCGACTAGGCATCATTTTCGGTGGCCCAACAATGCATCGGCTCGGGTTATTGACGAAATATTCCCCATATCATTCACAACCGGGGTTCTGAGTGCTATGGCCTGGTTTCGACACGAATCGGCCTTCCACGTTCTGCGACCGACTAAGCTGGCACTCTCGGCTTCGTATGGATGAGAACACCATCACTGTCCCATTGGCGTGATCTTAAAGATCGTACTGGCGTTGTTCCGACCGCCATTATGATCCACCCCCGGGAATGTCGTCGTGTCTTACCTTGTTTTCGACCGCTGCACCTGTGCGGTGGAAGAACGCGGTGAAACGTGCTAGCTTTCGTATCCGGAGGTAATCAACAAATGAGAGTGCTTGTATCTTGTCTGTTGTTGTTCTGCCTTTCCCTGCCCGCCTTCGCGGGTGAATGCGTGCTCAAAACGACGCGAACAGCCTGCCCCGGCAAGGAGAAGGAATCCTTCTCCAAGTGCAATGGACAGGCAAGCTGCGATGAAAAAGTTGCTGCCGATTCGGAGAAAGACTGCGCGGAGAAAGCGGCAAAGTCTTGCGATAACAGCCGTCCCAACATAACGAAGAACAAAACGGTGTCCGCTACTTTTGACGGAAAGCCTGTCTCAGGCGGCAAGAATGTTTGCGCTACCGAACGACCGGACTACAACAAGTGCGAGTAGTAGCATGAGTGCGGGAGCATGAGCCCTCAAAGTGAGCACCGCTCCTCACCTTTCCTGTAACTCTTGGGTTCGTGCGGTCGTCGAACCGAACCGAATTCCGTCGGTAGCATTTTTTCTGCCGTCGTGCTTGAATCTTCACTTGTGAGCAATCTTGACCAGATTCGAAAGCTCGCTGGGTGTCATCCTTTGTTGGAAGCTAAGCGGCACAAAGCGGCAGTTCGAAACAATCGAGAGATCAGAGGGTAAACGTGTGTTCCCAGGCTGATTCGAGATAGGGCGTTTTTGCCTACCCTCGATTCGGGGCTGCTTACCAACGTGAGTCCGGGCTGCTGACAGCAAATTATTCAATTTGGCATAGCCGTGTGATACCGGATTTGCACCGAGGTCCTTTGTGCGCCTCCTCACTCTTCGCCTTACTATTTCGTTGATCGTTGGGATCACACTGATCTCGCTCTTGTCGTCCTATTTTGAGATACGGTTTCAAAGGCACGGTCTGCGCCGGGATCTGGAGCACCGCACCGAAGTATTGGCAGAGAATCTCGCGGACCAAATCGAACCTTTTCCCAATCTAAACCAGGACTCACGTAAGAATCTCCAGCTCATGATTGACCGGTTTGGCATCCGGGAACACCTGTCTGGAATTGCCATCTATAACCCTCAAGGCGAACCCATCGCCATCACCCCCGGACTGGCGCCACAACTCACAGGCGAACCTGCGGTGGTCCAGCACGCGGCCGCCAAGGGCCAAAGAGCGGGCGAATACAGCCGGCTGGGGCAAGCGTCGGTCTATATCTATGCGCTGCCTCTCCGTCAGAATGAAGCGGTGGTGGGCGGACTAGCCATCGTTCACGACGCCAGCTACATCAATGCCCAAAGCAGGAGGGTTTGGCGCGACACCTTTCTGCGCGTGCTCGTCCTGGTTTTCCTGCTCACACTCACTACCCTGTTGATTGTGCGCTGGAGCATTACCGGCCCGATTGCCCGAGCCACGCAGTGGATGCGAGCCTTACGAACGAGCAAGATCTCTTCGCGGCCGGCCATGCCAGATCTGGATTTGTTCCGCCCCCTCGCCCACGAAATGACCACCTTCGCCGCAAGTCTCGTCGCGGCTCGTTCCGCGGCGGAAAAAGAGGCCCAGCTGCGCCACGCCGGGGATACGTTCTGGACTGCGGAACGACTCTCGGTCCACGTGCGCGCCATGCTGGGAACCAGCCGCCTGTTCGTAGTTGCGAATCGGGAACCCTATATACATAGACGCCAGGGCAAGACGGTGGAGGCGATGGTTCCAGCCAGTGGACTGGTGACCGCGCTCGAGCCGGTCTTGTGCGCTTGTGATGGAACCTGGATTGCGCACGGGAGTGGGGACGCGGATCGCGAGACCGTCGACCAGCATGACCGCTTGCGCGTTCCTCCCGACGATCCCCGCTATACCTTGCGCCGCGTCTGGATGAGCAAGGAAGAAGAGGAAGGATACTACTACGGTTTTGCCAACGAAGGGCTCTGGCCGCTCTGTCATATTGCCCACACGCGCCCTACGTTTCGGGTCTCCGACTGGGAACATTATGAAAGGGCCAACCGCCGGTTCGCAGAGGCGGTATTGAAAGAAATGGAAGGAATGGATCGTCCGGTGCTGCTGGCACAGGATTACCATTTTGCGCTTCTGCCCCGGATGATTAAGAAGGCGCGCCCCGATGCGCGAGTGGCGATCTTCTGGCATATCCCCTGGCCCAACCCGGAGGCGTTCGGTATTTGTCCTTGGCAAAGAGAACTCGTGGACGGATTGCTGGGAGCGGACCTGATTGGCTTCCACATTCAATCCCACTGCACCAACTTCTTGCAAACGGTGGATCGCACGTTGGAATCCCGGATTGATTGGGAACATTTCACGGTCAATCGCGAAGAACACCGCACCGTGGTAAAACCGTTTCCCATCAGCGTGGAGTTCCCGGAGAATCCTCCTCCCGCCGAGGCCGGCGTCTCCCCCTCCACCTCCAGTTCCATCGAACGGGTCGCACTACTGCGAGAACTTGGGATCGAAGCGGATTTTCTGGGCGTGGGCGTGGATCGCGTGGACTATACCAAGGGCATTCTGGAGCGCTTCCTGGCCATCGAACGTCTCATGGAAAAGCATCCGTTCTATCGGGAGAAATTCACATTTTTGCAAATCGGAGCGCCCAGCCGCACCCGCATCAAGCGTTACAACGATCTGCTGATTGAGGTGGAGGCGGAAGCGAACCGTATCAATGAGCGCTTCCAGACAAGCAAGTGGAAGCCCATCCTGCTCATGAAACGGCAGCACAACCACCATGAAATCCAGCGGTTTTACCGCACGGCAGATCTTTGCCTGGTCACCTCTCTGCACGATGGAATGAACCTGGTGGCCAAGGAATTCGTGGCCGCACGCCAGGATGAGCAAGGAGTACTCATCCTGAGCCGTTTTACCGGCGCTGCCCGTGAATTACCGGACGCGTTGCTAGTGAACCCGTACGACATCGAGCAGATGGCGGAAGCCATCCGTGTCGCCGTGGAGATGGACAGCGCGGAACGGAAGACCAGGATGCAGCGCATGCGCAAGGTAGTTAGAGAACGCAACATTTATCGCTGGGCGGGCAACTTGATTGCAGAACTGTGCGAAGTGCGCCTCGACGAGCCAGCAAACAGGTTGGATCCGCAGACGGGGCGTCCACCGGTGGAGCAATCAGCAGAGGCGGTCGGTATCGATCAACCGATTGATGACTTCGATCACGCCCGCCCCGTAACTGCCACCGGTGACCAGGTCGGCGCGCCGCTTGAGCGCAGGCAGGGCGTTGGCCACGGCCACTGAGCAACCGCAAGAGCTTAGGAATTCATGATCATTCTCTGCATCGCCGATGCCCACGACGCTCTGACTCGAAAGCCCCAAATCGGACAACACGGCGGAAAGGCCCGTAGTCTTGTTGATTCCGCGGGGCAAGACCATTACCGATTCTTTGTTAAAGATCACTTGCAGGCTCAGGTTCAGTTGCTTGATCGCTAGAAGGACGGCGACATCATGAGGAGGTCTCACCGTTGCCACAATGCACCTTCCCACGGAAAGCGGCACCCCCTGCTTCCGCAGATTGGCAACGAGTTCCGCGGAGGGCGCCGGACACAAGAGTCGCTCCTCACCAGTTTCCGGGTGATGAAGCAGAGCGCCGTTCTCGGCGACAATCCAGTCAAAGAGATGGAGATGCGAAAACACGTCGCGCAAGCTGGGAAGTTCGCGGCCGGTAACCAATATCAGCTTTCTGCCCGATTCCCGCGCCCGTTCCAGCCCTGCCAGGGTGTCGCGATCGACCCGCCCGTCGCGGGCGAGAGTCCCATCGTAATCCGATGCTATCGCCCGAAATCGCAGCGTTGCTCCCATTTGTACAATGATAAATGGTGCGCATGGTAACGGTGCGGCCAGACGGTAGTGCCCCGGTTCGATTTGTTTTGAAAGGGCACGACTTCACAGCTTGCGGAAAAACTCGTGTAGAGACGGGGCTTGCCCCGTCTTGCATCATGTGTGAATCAGGTTCGAGCATAGACGGGAAGGGCACGACTTCAGTCGTGCCGTAAATGCCGCATAATCAGTAGCGGCTTTAGCCGCTGGGGGAATGCGTCTTCCAAACTGGGCCACTACGCGCCCGACTCGGTAAACTGTTGCATCGGTCGACTACTGCATTGAACGAGGAGGAAGCGGTTTGCCGTTAAAGCAAGATGCGCTTTGGTACAAACACGCGATCGTCTATCAGGTCCACGTTCGTGCGTTCTACGACAGCAACGGGGATGGCATTGGCGACTTTCAGGGCCTTGATCAAAAGCTCGACTACCTGCAGGAATTAGGAATAAACACCATCTGGTTGATGCCATTCTTCCCGTCACCTCTGCGCGACGACGGCTACGATATTGCAGATTACAACTCAGTTCATTCCAGCTACGGAACCTTGGAGGATTTCAGGAAATTTCTGGCATCGGCCCACGAGCGCGGCATACGGGTGATCATCGAAATGGTGCTGAATCACACATCGGATCAGCACCCGTGGTTTCAGCAGTCCCGAAGCTCGCGGGAAAACCCGCGCCGGGACTGGTACGTCTGGAGTGATACCGATACCCGATATCAGGGAACCCGGATCATTTTTCTCGACACAGAGATGTCCAATTGGGCGTGGGATCCGGTCTCGAAATCCTATTATTGGCATCGTTTCTTC
>Ga0181523_10000849_pt1 | contig 34275 bp, 32 predicted proteins | sample PEATcosm2014_Bin_43_FD_119752 | JGI IMG/M metagenome (GOLD analysis project Ga0181523, IMG submission 119752) | Peatland microbial communities from MTU Mesocosm Facility, Houghton, MI, USA - PEATcosm2014_Bin05_30_metaG | ecosystem: Environmental > Terrestrial > Soil > Wetlands > Peat | place... | reverse complement strand
CGACCAGGAAGCGGGATTCAAGCAGGCCAGCACATTCCAGGCGTGGGGAAGCCGGCGGGGCCTGGACAACAAGCAGGCCATGAATCTGGGGGTCTTCTACGAAGACAACGCGACCAAAAAGCGCTGGGTGGTGCGTTCGGACGACCCGAACATGCTCAAGGAAATCGATGCGGTGTTTGTGACCGTGGAGCCGAACGGCGGAAGCACCCATCCGAGTTCGCAACCGCTGCTGTTCGCCTACTTGCGGGTACAGCCGAACCATCCGTGACCCTGAATGGTTATGCATTGGCGGTGCAGTCGAACCTTTGGCCTGTCCCATCCCTCGAACTAGATTCTGTCATCACCGTATGAGTGACCCAGCCTGCCACAGGTCAGGAAAACTCACTGGCGATAACGGAGGTCAACCCTGAAGCAACATTGCCGAAAAGGTTCTAGGGAAGGGAACTAACAGCAGATGCAGAACTCCTCGCGGGACACCGCTTGACCGACGGCGCCTCAAGAGGGAACTGCAACAGCGAAAACGGCAGGCTTTCCACTGTCAAGCCGCTTTATGTGCGTTCGCACAAGAGGCAAAGTCAAAGGCAACAGCAATGGCTAACGCGTCGGAGAAATCACATGCCGGCGTATTTTACAGTGAGCGCGAGTCACCTCGGTCGAAGAATAGCGTCGAGGGGGATGCCGAAAGAATCCAATAGGGAATAGCTAAACCGCTGGTCTTAATCTAGAAATGTTTCAAAGCCTCATCAATCGGGCCAAAACGGCTCAGTTGGTCATCGTCCTCAAACCTTTTTCGAATGTCCTGCCCCGTGCGGCGATGGAGGCGCCCTGCAAAGACCCGATTCAAAGCAGGCCTTCCAGGATGGGGCGATCTTTTTTTTGGCAGCAAGATCGAAATGTTCCCGCTTGTGGACGCCAGTTCTTGCGGCGGCACATGGGGATAAACCCCTAGAGTCCTATCTCTGAGGTTCATCCATCCCATTTGCCTGACTAGGCGTGGTCCCAACGCCGAAACTACGCAGGATGTCCTCCATCAGGCACCATTTCGTGAAGCCGGATTGCAGTAGATTGGCTCCGACAAACGCTGTAAACCAATACCAGTTGTGATTTACCCAAGTCCCCAGCACCAGCGAAGCCAGAACAAACGTGCCTGCAATTATGCGGATGTAACGCTCGAGAGTCATTCGCCACCTCGTTCACTCATGTAATAAAGGACTGGAACGGCCATGCGGGAAAGAACCGTGGAAGCGATCTCCCCTGCCATCAGGGAAATCGCTAGGCCTTGAAAAATCGGATCGAAGAGAATGACGCCGGCGCCTACAACCACGGCTGCTGCAGTCAAGAGCATAGGGCGAAAACGTACAGCGCCTGCATCGACTACCGCCTCTTCCAGCGGCATGCCTTGCTCCCGGCGCAGTTTGATGAAGTCGACGAGGATGATGGAATTCCTCACGATGATGCCTGCGCCCGCGATGAACCCGATCATGGACGTTGCCGTGAAAAATGCGCCCATGGCAGCATGCGCGGGCAGGATGCCGACGAGGGTTAGGGGAATTGGCGCCATAATGACCAGCGGGGTCTTAAAAGACTTGAACCACCCGACGACCAAAACGTAAATAAGGACCAGCACTGCGGCGAAAGCTAAGCCTAGGTCGCGGAAGACCTCATAGGTGATGTGCCACTCGCCATCCCACTTCACGGCGAGTTTTTTGCTGTCGGGTGGCTGGATGGAGGTGAACTGCTCGACTTTATAACCTTCGGGAAGTTTCAGTGAATCGATCTTATTCCCCAGAGTGCCAATCGCATACACAGGACTTTCTTCGGCGCCAGCCACATCGGCGGTCACATAAACGACTTCGCGCTGGTTTTTGCGGTAGATATTCTTGTCCACGGTGCCGACTTGCACGGTTGAGAGTTCTCCAAGGGGGACCATGGCCCCGTCCTGTGCACTCAGGTACAACCCCCGCAATGCATTGGCACTGGAACGGCTTTCGCGAGACAACTGAACGCGGATCGGCACATCCTCACGTTCCGAGGGTGTGTGCATGAGCCCGACTTGTGCGCCACCGAGGGCCATGGCCACAGCCTGCGAGACATCCGCCGGCGAAATGCCTTGCAGAGCGGCCTTGTCCTGCTGCACGTGAAAATCGAGCTTCTTCTGGTCCGCTACAACGTACCAGTCCGCGTCCACGACTCCCGGCGTATCCTCGAAAATTGTGCGAATCTGGCGCGCGACTTCAATCTGCCGCGCATAGCTAGGACCATACACTTCGGCCACAAGCGTGGAGACAACCGGTGGCCCTGGAGGAACCTCCGCAACCTTTACGCGTGCGTCCCATTTTTTTGCGATCTCCTGAATGGGCCCGCGCATCTCCTTTGCTAGGTCGTGGCTCTGGCGCTTGCGATCATCCACCGAGCGCAGATTCACCTGGATGTCACCTTGGTTGGCGCCTCGCCGGAGATAGTAGTGCCGCACCAAGCCATTAAAGTTGTAGGGGCCGGAGAGTCCCGCATATATCTGGTAATTCAAAACCTCCGAGTGGGTGTGCAGATAGGCGCCAATTTCCTGCTCGACGGAAAGAGTGCGCTCGAGGGGTGTGCCCTCGGGCATATCCACAATCACCTGAAATTCACTTTTGTTATCGAAAGGAAGCATTTTCACACGCACCGCTTTGAAGGCCACAAGCGAACAAGCGAGGAGAAGGAGCAAAACCACGGTTGCGAGAAAGGCCCAGCGTTTTCCGGTGCTTTGGATGAGGCCGCCCATCAGCTTGCGATAAAACTTGGTGGTCTTGCCTTCTGCTTCACCTTCGGCATGTTTGCCAGTGTGTCCACGGAGAAGTCTCAGGGCCGCCCATGGCGAAACAACGAAAGCTACCATCAGCGAAAACAACATGGCGGCAGAGGCACCAACGGGTATGGGCCGCATGTATGGCCCCATGAGTCCGCGCACGAAGGCCATCGGGAGAATGGCGGCGATGACCGCGAATGTGGCCAGAATGGTGGGATTGCCAACCTCGTCAACGGCTTCGACAGCGACTTCCGTCCAGGATCTGGTTTGATTTTGCGGCAGGCGGAAATGGCGAACGATGTTTTCGACGACCACGATGGCGTCGTCGACCAGAATACCGATGGAGAATATTAGAGCGAAAAGCGTCACGCGATTCAACGTGTAACCGTACGCATAGAAAATGAACAAAGTGAGCGCCAGGGTGACGGGGATAGCAAGCAAGACCACGCCAGACTCTCTCCAGCCTAGAGCCAGGCCAACCAGGAGTGTCACGGAGATGGTGGCGAGAAAAAGATGTTTCAGGAGTTCGTCCGATTTATGTTTGGCAGTCTGGCCATAGTTCCGCGTTACGCTTACCTGGAGGTCGTTCGGGAGCAGGTAGCCGCGGAGGGAATCCACTTTTTCGAGCACGTCCTGTGAGACGTTGGTGGCGTTTGAGCCTTTACGTTTCGCGACGGCGAGTGTCACGGCAGGATAAGTTCCGGCGGTTCCTTCGCTCGCCGCGCCTATTCCGAAGAAGACGTAATTGGAGGGATCTTCAGGTCCGTCGGAAATCAACGCGACATCCTTTAGGTAGACTGGCCGGCCACCTTGAACGGCTACCACGATCCTGTTTGCTTCCTCGGCGTTTCGCAGAAAAATTCCCACTTCTACCACGAATTCCTGATTCTGCTCTGCAAATGAACCAGCCTGAGCTCGCTGATTGGTGGTCTGGAGCGCGCGCGCGATCTGCAACGGGCTTAGACGGAAGGCCGCCAACCTCTGTGTATCTAAGGTGATTTTTAATTCGCGTTTCTGCCCTCCGAGCAGGGTGGTTTCGGACACATTTTCCACTTGCTTGACACTTTGCTGGACTTCGGCAGCAATTCGGCGCAACGCGAAGCCGTCGTAGTTTTTCCCCCAGAAAGTCATTGCCAGCACGGGAACATCGTCAATCGAGCGCGCCTTGATCAGGGGCTGGCTTGCGCCCTGTGGGATGCGGTCAAAATTCGAATATAACTTGTTGTATGTGCGGACAACCGCGTCCTCCTCCTTGATCCCTACAAGGAAACGAACAATTACAAGCGCGCCGCCGGGCTGACTAGTGGAATAGAGATACTCGACGCCGGGGATTTCCTGCAGGAGACGCTCCATGGGCACGGTGACGCGCTGCTCCACTTCCTGCGCTGAGGCACCGGGCATGCTCACAAAGACGTCCAGCATTGGTACGACAATCTGCGGCTCTTCTTCTCGAGGCGTCTGCCAGATGCTGAAAAGCCCCAGCAGCAGAGCCGCAACAATAACCAGCGGCGTCAGTGGCGACGCAATGAACGTGTTCGCGATATTCCCGGCGAGACCTCGCTTCACTGGTGTTTCTCCCCGGGGGCGAGAGACGCGGCAGTTTTCTTTCCATCGAGTTCCTGGCTGCGGGGATTCAGAACCACCCGATCGCCGTCATTCATTCCAGACAACACCTCTACTTGGCTGCCGAACGGCAGGCCCAGAGTGAGTACGCGCCAATGCATGAGGCCGGAGTCATCCACGACGTAGATTCCAGTCAATTGCCCGCGACGCACCAATGCATTACCGTCCACGACGAGCGCGCGCTTCTGTCCTTGCGCGAAAAACGCGCGTCCGAACATTCCGGATTGCACTCCGGCTTCCTTCGGCAGCTCCACGCGAGCCTTCAACGTGTGTGAACCGGGATCGGCGCCAGCCTCGATTTCGGTGACACTACCAACAAGAGATTTGCCTGGGAAGGCGTCCAACTGCACACGCGCAGGCGAGGATTTCTTAACGAGCGCCGCTGACTCAGAAGGGAGCGTAACCTCCAGTTGATAGTGCGAGGTGTCTTCCACAACGAACAGGGGCATTCCAGGCGACACCATGGATCCCGGCTCCACGGTCCTGCGAATCACGTGCCCGTCGAATGGAGCAACGATCCTCGCGTAACTTGCCACGTCCTGAGCTGCGCGTGCTTGGGATTCGGCTTGTGTTGCTCCCGCTTCTGCTTGACGCAAACCTGCTTTGGCCTGCTCCAGGTTGGCCTGTGCAGCTAGTTGCTTTGCGAACACTTCGTCAAATTCCTGCGGGCTCACGGATTTTTGTTCCTTTAAGTAGAGGTAGCGGTCATAGGTCTTCTGCAGCATATCGGCCTGTGCTTGAGCTGCGACCAGCGCTTTCGTGGCTTGGGCCACTCCCGCAGTCGCGCCTTGGAAAGCGGCTTGGGCTGCGCTCGAGCGAGCAGAAAGCTCCCGCTCATCCAACTGGGCAAGCAATTGCCCGCGCTTGACGATGTCCCCTTCACGCGCCGTTACTTGCATAACGGTCCCCATCGTTCTGGCACCGAGCTGCGCGGTTGAAACGGCTATCACGCTTCCCGGTGCTTCGAGTTCGTCGATGACGTTTTGTAATTGCAGCTTTTGCACGCGCAGGCCCTGTACAACCTCGATATTCTGCGCGCTTCTTTCGTTGGCGCCACCACATCCAGAAAAAATGGCACTAACTAAGATCAGAGCAGCTGGTGTGTGCCGCGAGGCAGTCGTTACAGCTCTTTCGATGAAGCTCATGGTTTGCTCGCTCCTGTAATCACCGGCGACTCCGGTGTCAGCAATCCGGCGGCCCGTTCCAGTTGAGCGCGTGCGACTTGCCAGTCCTGAAGCGCGGCTAGGTAAGACGTAGTCGCGTCGAGTTGTGCCGTCTGAACCCGCAGTAGTTCTGTCACGGTGGTCAGGCCAGCCTCGTAGCGGTTCAGCACGACGCGCAAACTCTCCCTGGCTTGTTCAACTGCGTTCCGCGCTGCCGCAGTTCGTTGTGCCGCGGCATTTCCGTCCAGAAACGCTTTGCGTACTTCCATTTGCACACCAGAACGGAGCCACTGAACATCGTGTTTGGCTTTGCTCTCGTTCGCCACGGCTTCCTCCAGCCGCGCTTTTTGTGCGCCGCCGGCAAAAAGGTTGAAATCGAATCGGGCGCCGGCGGTCCAGTTCGTCCCGGAAGGACCGCTGAGGGTCATGGCGTCGCGCTCTGTAGTTCCGAACAGGCTGACCTTTGGGCCGAACTCGGCTTTCGAGGCTTTTCTCTCTTCGCCCAGGGCTGTTTCCTGCATTTGGGCGGCGCGCAGGCCGGGGCGCTCCTCCAAGGCTGTGTGGATCCATTCCTCCACTGATTTTGGTGGGTTGTTTGGTTCAGCCAAAAGCCCGATGGGCTCAGCCGGGGCATCCAAGGCCGCCCCGGTTTCGCGAGCCAACTGCATCTCCGCGAGCGCGAGATCGTTTTGGGCACGGATTTGGCGGTCCTTCATTTGGGAGAGAAAAACTTCGGCACTTAGGAGGTCGGATTCGACGAGCAGTCCCGCGGTGTGCATGGCCTCCATACGATGGGCGCTGGCTTCGGCGGTTTTCACCGCTTCGTCGGCTGCTTTTGCGTTTTCTTTCAAGACCAGCACGCCGTAGTAGGCTCGAATGATTTCCAGAGTCAAATCCTGACGGGCTTGCTCCGTTACAAAATCGGCGGCGGTCACAAGGCGTTTTGCGCTGCGTTGATGAAACAGAGTCTGACCCGAATCGAATAACCTCCACTCTCCATCGAGGCGCGTTTGGAAGTTATCGAGCGGCGTAGGCGTGTTCAGCGTGTTAGGGGCAAAATCGGCGTTCGAAAATTGGCGTTGCGTCAACTTGGATCCGAACACGTAGACCGGATTATTTCCTCGCGTGAAGTCCTGATGAAAGTCAAAGCGCGGGTACCAGGTGGACTGCACCTGTCTTAAGCGAGCGCGGGCGGCCTCCGCTTCATCCGTGCTGCTTTGAAGGGCGGGGTTCTGGCTGAGTGCAAGATGCACGGCTTGCTCCAGGGTGATCGAGCGGCTTGCCGCGGCATCCTGCGCCTGGATGCGGGGCACGGCAGCTAGGTAGAGAATCACGGCAAGGAGCAGCAATCTAAGAGCGGGTTTCCGACAAGCGAAAGTCATGATGGCCCTCAAGGAGACACCCGTTCTGGCTCCGAGACAGGCTGCAGCCAGCTTGTCGAGTCTTCATGGATCTCGTAAGTCGCGTGCAGGGACGCCGTGCCTTTCAGCATGGCGCCAACAGAGCAATACTTCTCTTCGGAAAGCTGGATAGCCTGCTCCACGGCAGACTTTTCGACGGCAATTCCGGTCACGACGTGCCGCAAACGGATCGTTGTGAAAACCTGGGGAGGACGCTCGGCTTGATCGGCCTCCACGAGAACTTCATAGGCCGTTAGTTTTTGGTGGTGCTTCTGCAGCAACATGGTGATGACATCAAACGCGGTGCAACCGGCGAGAGCTACGGCGACCAGTTCGATGGGCTTAGCCCCGGTGGCGCCCACGGCGTCATCCACGAGGAGATGGTGACCACTGCCGGTTTCGGCGACGAATTGGCGGTGTGAGCTAAGAGGTTGCGTGAGTCGGACTTTCGCGGAAATCATAAGAACTCCTTCTGCATTGTTTCGCGGAGCCTGTTGGCGGACGCAGACTATTTGGACGGGCCGGACTTAAGCGGGCAGGTGTTGATTCCAAATAAGGACCAAGCCGGGCAGTAGCGAAAGATGCCGGTGGCGAGGGCGATGGCGCCGACAAAGTATGCGGCGATCGCAGGCCCACCCGTAAGCACATGGGTAAGGCCCAGTGCGATGAAAACGACGCCCAAGACAAGGCGAACTCCTCGATCCATTGCTCCCACGTTGCTGGTCATTTCGCGGCTCCTTGGAGTTTGGTTTGTATAAATACTTCGGTAGAACAAATGCAGAACCGCGAAATTTGTTACAGTAAAGTTCAGACGGAAAATGTGAGTACTAAAGCTGTTGTAAATTCCATCCAAGTGACTTCCGTTCTATCAGTTAGGCGAGTTGCGATGGCAGGAGGGGCGAGCGCGGCATGGTGACGGGCAATGCGTAAAGAGATTGAAAAGGCCGTGGCGCTACTCGAGATGAAGGATCCTCAGGCAACCGAGCAGGCTTTAGCGCTGCTGCAGGGAACGGTGTTCTCGTTTAGCATGAAGGTTTGCGGCCAGCGCGAAGACGCCGAGGACACCATGCAGGAAGTACTGGTGAAGGTGCTTCCGTATCTATCGAGATTTGAAAGTCCACGGGCGCTGCTCGTGTGGCTATACAAAGTGGCGAAAACTCGCTGTTTGATGAGTCGGCGAAAAAGCAAATTCGCACCGAAGCAAGACCTTTCTTTAGACGAGCTAATGCCCGATGGCCGCGAACTTTTGCGATTGGCACAGGAGGGTCCGGTGAATCCGGAGTCGCTGGCCATCCGCGGACAACAAGCGAAGAGGCTGCGCGAAGCGATTCAAGAATTGCCGCCACAGTACCGGATTGTCCTGGTCTTACGAGATATGGAGGGACTGACAGAGGAAGAGGTAGGAGACATTACCGGTCTGCGAGCAGGAACTGTTCGCGTGCGACTTCATCGGGCACGGCTATTTGTTCGGCAGAGGTTGGCCCGCCAGGATCATACGGCGCACCATGGCAAGAGATCTCAGGTAGAGTCTCACCGGGCAGGGATATCATCGCCACAGCCAAAGCCGCCCTCCTGCAAGGCGCTATTTGCACAACTGTCGAATTATCTGGACGAGCAACTCGATGATTCACTCTGCGAAAATCTGGAGCAGCATTTGGAGGGTTGCGAAGCCTGCAAGGCCTTTCTCTCTAGTCTCGAGGCAACCATCGGACAGTTGCAGAGGTTACCCCCCAAAACACTCAACAAGGCAGCAGCAGACAAAGTTCGAAAGGAAATTTTGAGTCGATATCCATATCCCTTGGCGATTCATGGCACAAAGTAATCGATCTGGCTCCGAGGTCATTCGCGAGTCTTGCTTCGTACTCCTGTTTCTGGCGTGCTTTAGTGGATTCCTTTCTCCTCCGGTCGCGCTTACATTGGGCATTTGCTTCGGATTATTCTTGACGAACCCTCTGCCCCTGGAGAGCCGCAAGACATCACTCTGGTTATTACAAAGTTCCGTGGTGGCACTGGGTTTTGGGATGAACCTGCATGACGTACTGAAGGCAGGCCGCAGTGGGCTTATGTATACCGCAATGGGAATTGTATTCGCCCTCGCTCTCGGGCTCACGTTGGGGCGCTTGCTGCGCATCCGTGGAAATTCTTCTTATCTGATCACGGCGGGGACCGCCATCTGCGGGGGAAGTGCAATTGCCGCAATTGCGCCGATCCTTCAAGCGGACGAGGAAGAGATGGCCGTTTCCCTTGGTACAGTCTTCGTTCTCAATTCAGTTGCCTTGTTGATTTTTCCGCCGCTGGGTCAACTGCTCGATCTTTCGCAGACGCAATTTGGCCTGTGGGCAGCTCTGGCCATTCACGACACGAGTTCGGTTGTGGGCGCCGCTTCGCGGTATGGCGCGCAAGCTTTGGTCGTGGGAACTACGGTCAAACTCGCGCGAGCTCTATGGATTGTTCCGCTAGCCCTGGCGACCGCAGCCATCAAGAGAAACAAAGCAAAGATTCACTTCCCGTGGTTCATTCTTCTGTTTTGCCTTGCAGCAGTAGCGAGTACTTACCTTCCTGCGTTATTGCCAGGCTTCAAATTGTTATTCCAGTTAGGAAGGCTCGGGCTGACGGCGACTCTCTTTTTGATCGGAAGCGGCATTTCCGGCCCGATCCTTCGACACGTCGGATGGAGGCCACTGGCGCAAGGGATTGCACTTTGGATTGTAGTCGCCATTACGTCGCTTTATTTCATTCGCACGGTCTGGATCGCCCGGTGACTTGTGAAGAACGATTCACTGCGTAGGACGGGCCGACCGGCAAAGCGAGCTGTGAAGAAAGCGAACGAATGTTCCGGGGAAAAGGAACGGGAAGATGCTGCCAACGTCCGGGAAAGACAGAATCTTCCCGACAATCAAGGACGATGAAGTGCCGACTGGGCGCATGCATTCATAGGAAGCGAGACAGACGTCGCGCGGTTACTTTTCCGCGAACTCTGAAAGCAGCGAACTCCGTTCGGACGCCCTCATTCTCCCGACAATCTGTAAAGCGCCTCTCGATCCAGGCTCATTTCCGAAACTCCCGGCCACTAACTCACGATTCAAAATCGAATGCGATTCGGCCCGTGTCTAGTTTTGTACAGTATTCCGTTTCCGAACGGGCAATACTTAGGAATAAGCCTCTTGTATCCACAAGCCCCAATCACGCGCTTTACTGGGCAAATGAGGATCAACAGGCAGAAGGAAGTTGCAGATGCGTACACATGTTCTAATTCGTACCCTGTTTTTCTCGCTCATGTTGATGGCTCTTTCGGCGGCTTCATTCGCTCAAATAGGCATTTCTGTATCCTTTGGCCCACCTGCGCTGCCCGTTTATGAGCAACCTTTCTGTCCCGGGGATGGCTATATCTGGACGCCAGGTTATTGGGCTTGGGACGGTGGCGACTATTACTGGGTGCCGGGCACTTGGGTCGAAGCACCCGAAATTGGCTTCCTCTGGACCCCCGGATACTGGGGCTGGGGCGGCAGTGCATTTTTCTTCCATGAAGGTTTTTGGGGCCCGCACGTTGGCTATTATGGTGGGATCAATTACGGTTTTGGATATGGTGGTCACGGCTACGAAGGTGGCCGCTGGGAAAACAATCATTTTTATTACAACACCTCGGTAAACCGCATAAACAACGAGAGCATCCACAATACCTACAACACCAGGGTCGAATACAACTCGGTAAACCGCGTTAGCTACAATGGCGGCAATGGCGGGATCAATGAGCGGCCGACGTCGCAAGAAGAAACTTACGATAAGGAACGCCACATCGGCCCGGTTGCGGCACAGAACCAGCATATGCAGCAAGCGCGTTCCAACCCGGAGTTGCGCGCCAACGCAAATCAGGGCAAGCCTCCGATCGCAGCCACGTCCAAGCCCGGAGACTTTAAGGGCAGCGCAGTACCTGCCAGGGAAGCCGGTGCGCCTTACAAAGCTCCGGAACGGACGGCGACAGCAAATGAGGCTCGTCCAGCAAACACTCATGCGAGCGAAGTTCAGCCCCACAAGTACGCGGCGCCGACCACCGGCAACGCCTCGACGGACAAGAAATATCAGCAGCAACAAGACAATTTAGCCGCTAAACAAAATCAGGAACACCAGAAGCTGCAGCAGCAGCAAGAAAAAGAACACCAGCAAGCAGCCAAGAAAAATAGCGACGAAGCTCAAAAACAGCAGATGGAACAGCGCCACACGCAGCAAACGCAGCAACTCGAGCAGAAGCACGCAGTACAGCAGCAGAAAATACAGACGCATCAGCAGCCGCACGAGAGTGCACCGCAGAGCCATCCTCCAGCGGAAAAGCACTAGACCCTCGGCGCGAAGAGCGAATAACGCAACGAACCGGTGACTGAAACCAATCGCCTACTCGCGCCCAAGAAGGTAGGCGCACCCTACATCCGCACCACGGGAGAATTCTAACGGCACACTGCCTGTATACGGCCGCGGCCACACTGTTCTGCTTGGCTGGTAGCGGAGTTTATGGAGTGAGATATCCTTCCGCAACGACCCAAGCACTAAGCTAGAGTGAGTATTAAATCACATAATTCCGGATTGCCTCCAGCTCGAGTTTTGCCCGCATGGGTTGAGTACGTTGAGAGAAATGTCTATTGCCGTGCCATTTAGCCGGATTGGGCGGACTCATCGATGGCGAGAAGGCCGGACATCGCATCAACGTGAATGCGGAAGAAGAGCGGAGTGATCGAGTGATTGCCCACTCTTAACTGACGCTCCCCCAATGGGTTTTGCCACCACCGGCAGCGCTTTTCCAAGAGGTTCCGCGCATGTTCCCGCTCGGCGGCATATTGGGGTTCCGGCAATTCTTGGTAGCGGCCCGTGGCAATGACGCTCTTCCATTTAGACTGATCCGTAATTTCGTCAGCTTGGAGACAGACTTTCGGATTCGCCCGCATCCATTCGGCCTTTTGCCCCAAGGTCGAGAAGACGTAAATATTGTCGGGCTCGTACACAAAGTAGACAGGCACGACGTATGGCTGGTTATCGAGCGAGCAGCCGAGTCTACCGAGCGAAGCGCCTGCCAGGAATGCGCCACATTCATCCTTGGTTATTTCATTGATTACCATGGTCCACCGCAGTTCGATCCAGAAAGTGCATCAACAGGTAGGAGGTTCACAGTAGTGCTGATTGTTGCTGATGATTCGAATGAAGAATTGTCTTTCATCGCTTCTTCTCATTCTGCGGAACGAATTCCAGCTTCTGCCCGCGTTGTCACGGTCCGACCAGGAACAGGCGCCATTTCCGGAAACGATGGTCACGGAAAGGACCGACGCTTATTCCCACGGCTAAGGTCAACAGCGGGGGATCCGAGACCATATCTTAAACACTAGGGAAGAGCGCCACTGTTCAAAAGAAAACACCTTTCTATCCTCATCCCAGGGTGCGATCACAGATGTGCATGGTCGCTGTTCAGCGGTCGCTTAGAGTTCTACTGCCTCCCCCGAGTGGCTGTGACGGGATCAAATGGCGAAGGAGTTTTCACCGCGATTTCGGATCCGCGGGCCACATACCTCGCGCGAACCTGTCCCAGGATCGCTACGTCCGCAGCAGTTTTTCCTGTGGGCCTGCCCGAAGTCTGTTGAGAAGAGTTGCAGTGATGCCCTGGAAAAAACGGCGTGGATCCATAACACCAACTGTTCAATACCGCACAGCTCAGACGTTATCGTAGTGCAATACTCCGGCATAGGACTTCGTTCAATGGTCCGAGAGACGTTGGGAATTATCCGAGGAGATTCCGAAATGCCTGCAATCAATTCCGTTGTCGCAATCTATCGCACGCACACAGAAGCGGATCAAGCGGTGAAGGAGCTGCAACGTGGCGGCATCGACCTCCGCAAGTTGTCGATCGTTGGGAAGGGCTACCACACGGATGAGCACGCAGTGGGCTACTACAACACCGGCGATCGCATGATGTATTGGGGCAAAGTTGGCGCGTTCTGGGGAGGATTCTGGGGGCTCTTGTTCGGCTCTGCCTTTTTCATGATTCCGGGTCTCGGCCCCGTTTTGGCGGCGGGACCAGTCGTTACCTGGATCGTGGGAGCACTAGAAGGTGCTGCCCTGGTGGGGGGTGTGAGCGCACTGGGAGCAGGCCTGTATAGCATGGGGATTCCCAAAGACAGCATTGTGAAGTACGAAGCGGCACTCAAGACAGATCAGTTCCTACTGATTGCCCATGGGACGGCTGCGGAAGTGGCTAAGGCGAAGGAGATCATCGCGACTACGCATCCCGCGCAATTTTCGGTGCACTCCGGCGAAGCGGCAACTGCGGCAAAGGCTTAGCTTCCCTTAGGGGGACGTTCAAGACGTCCTATTTCCCTGGGGCTAGACCCTTTGCCGTGGAGAAGGACGTAGCATCAGAAAGGTGGTGCGCCATGACCGAGACAGCCGCCAGCGTACGCGGTCATTTCGCAACAATGCTCAGCGGTGCGATGGACGAGCTGGACATTAGCAGCCGGGAACTAAGCAAGCAGGTCGGCATTTCGTGCGAACACGTGCAAGAACTGCAGGCGGGCAAAGCTCTTCCCAGCGAACTGCTAGTAGAAAAAATAGCAACCGCTGTGGGCCTGCCCTTGGAAGGGTTACAGAATGCAGTCCAGCGCGACAGGCTGCACAAGACAAGCGGCACACAATAGTTGGGGCGGTACGCGTCCGCAGCAGTTTTTGGCGGCGCAAGCGGGCTGACCACGAGAATAAGAATTCGATGTTGGGTAAGCTTCATCCGCCCGCCCCTTTTTCACGCTGTGGCATGACCGTTCGATCCAGACTCCTTACCATAAAGATGGCAGGGGGAGCGTAAAACTTGACCACCAACGAGGCAGGACCCTCGCTCAGCGCCTCTGAAACGGTAGGCTCGAAGCCTCAAGCGCCGCCGTCTCCCCCGAACCGGCCGGCGATTACCACGAAAGGGAAGAACCAACATATTCAAGTTTCGCCCGCGGTCCTCGCCGCCGCACGGAAAGACGGCGAAGAATTGTTTCGGGACCTGCGAACGGCTCTGAGTGGTCTGACCCAGACAGAGGCTGAAGAACGAGCGCGCGCCACGGGACCAAATGAGGTGGCACAAGAGCGGAAACAAGGCTGGCCCATCCGCATTCTGAAAATCATCCGCAACCCATTGGTGATCTTGCTGACAACTTTGTCGGCAATCTCCTACCTGACAGGCGACGCGCGCGCCGGTTCTGTAATGGCGGGTATGGTGGCGCTGAGTGTGGGACTCCGCTTCTGGCAGGAAGCCCGGGCGGACTCCGCCGCACAAAAGCTGAAGGCCATGATTCATGTGACCGCTACGGTCGTTCGGGATGGAACGGCGAGGGAAATCCCACTCCGAGATTTGGTGCCTGGTGACGTCATCAAACTGGCCGCCGGAGACATGATTCCAGGCGACGTGAGACTGCTCTCGACGAAAGATCTGTTCGTGAGCCAAGGCAGCCTCACGGGTGAGTCGCTCCCGGTTGAGAAGTTCCATGAGCCCGAAACAAAGGAAGAGAGCTCGCCGACCGAACTCAAGAATACGTGCTTTATGGGAACCAGCGTGGAGAGCGGCACGGCCACCGCAGTGGTGGTTGTGACTGGTCCACAAACTTATCTTGGCAGCATGGCGCACTCCATCACTGGAGAACGAGTGCAGACGAGCTTCGACCAGGGCCTCAACCGCTTCACTTGGCTGATGATGCAATTTATGGCCGTGATGGTGCCTCTGGTTTTCCTCATCAACGGTTTCACCAAACACGATTGGAAGGGAGCCTTTTTCTTCGCATTGGCCGTGGCGGTAGGCCTCACGCCCGAAATGCTACCGATGATCGTCTCCGTCTGCCTCTCGAATGGCGCGTTGGCCATGAGTCGCAAAAAAGTGATCGTCAAGCGTCTCAACTCAATCCAAAACTTCGGGGGCATGGACGTGCTGTGCACCGATAAGACGGGGACGCTCACCGAAGACCGTGTCGTCTTAATGCGGCATTGCAATGTGGCCGGGCGTGAAAGCGACGACGTGCTCATGGAAGGATATCTGATCAGCTATTTCCAAACGGGCCTGAAGAATCTGCTCGACCGGGCAATCCTAGATAGTACCGATTTCCACGCGAAGGCAATTGTCGACAAGTATAAGAAGCTGGACGAGCTCCCGTTTGATTTCACTCGACGGATGATGTCTGTGCTGGTGGCGGACCCCGAAGGCACGCCAATCCTCCTGACTAAGGGGGCTCCAGAGGAGATATTTCTGCGTTGCTCGCATTTTGAACTCGATGGCAAGTTGTCCGCGATGGACCCAGACTTAGTGGTCGGCCTGAAGCAAGAGTACGACAGCCTCAGCAATGACGGCTTCCGCGTGCTGGCAGTGGCGACGAGGGATCTCCCTGGGAAACAAATTTGCGCAAAGGAGGACGAGCGCGAACTCGTACTCAGAGGGTACGTCGCATTCCTGGACCCGCCCAAGGACACTGCGGCCCATGCCCTTGCGGCGCTGCACAAACATGGCGTCAGCGTAAAGATACTCACGGGGGATAACCACCTTATCAGCCGCAAGGTATGCAAAGACGTTGGCCTCCCACCCGACCCCATGCTGCTGGGGGGCGACGTCGAGAAAATGACCGACGCCGAACTGGCGGAGGCAGCGGAGAAGGCGGCCCTTTTCGCCCGCCTGTCTCCTGCGCACAAGGAGCGGGTCATCCGCCTTCTCCGGGCCAAGGGCCACGTCGTCGGGTTCGTAGGCGACGGAATCAACGATGCTCCCGCCCTGCGAGCGGCGGACGTCGGCATCTCGGTGGACACCGCGACTGACATCGCCAAGGAGTCCGCGGATTTGATCTTGCTTGAGAAGGACCTCATGGTACTCGATGGGGGCGTCATCGAAGGCCGCAAAGTGTTTGCGAACATCGTCAAGTACATCCGCATGGGAGCGAGTTCCAACTTCGGAAACATGTTCAGCGTGCTGGGAGCGAGTGCGTTCCTGCCCTTCCTCCCCATGGCCCCGATTCAGGTGCTAACGAACAATCTGCTTTATGACTTCTCGCAAGTGCCGATCCCGGCAGACGCCGTCGACGAAGAGCAAGTAACTCGGCCGCGGCCATGGAACATCGGGGAAATCAAGCGTTTCATTCTCTTTATCGGCCCTATCAGCTCTATTTTTGACTACACGACCTTCTTCGTGATGCTCTGGATATTCAAATGCTGGGATCCATCGAAGGCGTCGCTCTTTCAGACTGGTTGGTTCGTCGAGTCTCTGATGACGCAGACGCTCATCATCCATGTTATTCGTACAAATAAGATTCCCTTTCTGCAAAGTCGAGCGAGTTGGGCGCTGACGGCTACAACACTAGCAGTCATGGCAATTGGAATGTGGCTGCCGTATTCCCCAATAGCCTCTGCGCTGGGTTTCACGCACCTGCCGCGTTTGTATTGGCCGATCCTGATGCTCACGCTGCTCAGCTATGTCGGCCTTACACAAGTCATTAAGGTGTGGCTGCTGCGAAAGCAATGGATTTAACTCGCCTTTCCGGTGATAGCACCGAGATCAAGGAGGACCCACGATGCCTGTGATCAAAAAGGAGCTACACCGAACAGGGCGAATCGGCTGGCTGCGCGCCGCGGTATTGGGTGCAAATGACGGCATACTTTCCACCTCGAGCCTTGTACTCGGTGTCGCCGCAGCGCATGCAACGCACAGCAACGTTTTGATCGCAGGCGTTGCCGGCTTGGTAGCCGGGGCCATGTCGATGGCCGCCGGTGAGTACGTGTCTGTTCACACGCAGTCAGACACCGAAAAAGCTGAACTCGAGCTTGAGCGCGCGGAGCTGAAAAAAGACGACAAGGGCGAGCACAAAGAATTGATGGCAATCTACGTCGCTCGCGGGCTGGAACCTTCGCTGGCGAAACAGGTTGCGGAGCAGTTGATGGCGCACGACGCGTTGGGTGCGCATGCCCGCGACGAACTTGGGATCTCCGAGACGTTCCGTGCGCGTCCCATTCAGGCTGCGTTCGCATCTGCTGCCAGTTTCGCGATTGGGGCAGCCATGCCGCTCTTCGTTACCGCCATGGCCTCGGCGCGGGGATTGATTCCACTCGTCTCTGGAGCTTCACTTCTATTTCTCGCTTTTCTAGGTGGACTCGCTGCACGCGCGGGCGGCGCCGGGGTCGCAATCGGTGCAATACGGGTCACGTTCTGGGGTGCGCTGGCCATGGCACTGACCGCTGGCGTCGGGTGGTTGTTCGCGTGATCCGCACCTGGTGGGAAATTCGGGAAAATTCGGGAAATTCGTTGTGTCCAGGTTAGGAGTCGCGTACGATGCGCAAGCCAGAAGTCCAAATCGGAAATTCCGGCTTTGCGGTTACAAGGAATGGATATCATGAGCAAAAAACACGTGAGTTTCCTGGTCGTGATGCTGTTTGCACCTCTGTTCAATGGTGAATGCGCTTTGGCGCAAAAAGTGGGTGGGTTGGTGCCGATCACCGATTTGGGCACTCCCACGGAAATCAGCAAACCCAGACTCGCGCGTATAGGGGGCCAGTTGATATTTTCGGACTGCCCTGAGGAGTTGACGGATACGACTGGATTGCCCGGAGCGATGTATCGAGACGAATTGACAGGACAGTTCCGAGTTTTTCTTCATCACCAGAACGTGACTTCAGCAGACATTTCCGTAGGATTGGCGATCACAAACAATACCAGGGAGACGGAAATTCTGTTTGGCCGGGGGCACGGATTCGGAATCAACATTTATCCAGATGTAGCCGGGCAAACCGCGCTGGCGGAATTCCTTTCCAGTAACAGCAATATCACGCTGCTGGCGATCCTTGCGCCGGGCCAAAGTTACTGGGATACGCACACGATCCCTGTGGGCGATACAGGCTCGGGAATCTTGCAGTACGTGGCAGTCACGATTGGCGGCGCAGCAGAAGCCTCGTCCTTACCCACGAGCTTGTTCGAGAATCTGAACGCCATGGCTCAGGGGCAGGACGGTAATCCAGATGCGCAGCTCACACTTCCCTTGGGATTTGGATTAGGGCGCGCAATGGTGACCACGTTGGCTTACAGCGGAAGCCGACCAGTAAACTCGTTGAGTTTGGCCATTCTGCCATCAGACGGCAACACGCGCGGTACGTTTCCCCATTATGATCGCGCGGGTTCGTTCAACATTTCCGCGTCGAATGGGATACAGGAATTGTTCGTAGAAACGTCTCCGCCGGGGCAGCCATACTCCGACGACATGCCTGGGGAATACGAATTAGGGACGGATGCGGTCGATGGAGGAATCCAGGTCTACGATGATGGCAACTATGGCGTGGTGTACAATTTCCAGATCAATTTCCTGAGAGAGGTGTCCCACGAGCTACCAATGGCGCTTATGATGCAGCCTGCCGGAGGGTCGGGACACTACGTGATGAAGACAGATGGGCAGCTAGCGGAATCGCCCTATGTCGATTACAATTCGGCGTGGTGGTTTGACGAACTGCAATTGCGGCAGCCTTCCACGATTGTTTATCTCGCGACGAGCCTCACGGGCGGATCCGATGGCCCGCAAGTCCTGCTATTTGACCCCCGTTTCACCGGCAATTAAAGACTCGCGGAACTCAGCCCTGATATCGAAACATCCCAGTAGGATTTGCAATCGAGGGCGTAGACGTCCTGAAGGCCGGTATCGCAGAACAGTAGAGGAGAATCGTTGGGGTCGAGACCCATGCAATCCTCCCAATAGCCGGTGGTGCAAAAATTTTCGGGCCGATATCGTCGCAACGCGGGGAGTTAGGCTAGCCCGCCAAGAAATCTCATAAGACCGTACAAAACTGAACAGCGCTTACCAATAACAACCTCTAGCGTATAAGGCCCCGTAGGGAGAGAGCGTATTTGGCCAGGCGGGACCGCAGCGGGCGGTTCGCCGTGGGTGGTCTCGATATGCGCTGTGGGTGATGCTGTTCCCTCCTTGGAGGCTACGAAATCATGGAACGCATTGTAGAAGTGTCAACGCGTCCAAGAGCCAGGATTACCGGTGTCGTTTATTTGCTCTACTTTTTGACGGCAGTGTTGGGCGAGTTCTTCCTAAGAGGTCTTGTTGTATCTGGTGACGCCGCAGCTACAGCGAGCAACATCCTTGCACGCCAGCCTCTATTTCGGTTGGGTTTAGCAGCCGGCCTCGTCGCGACTGCGTGCTATATCGCTCTAACAGCCCTTTTCTATGACTTGTTTAAACCTGTGAGCAGGAGCCTTTCTTTGGTCGCGGCGTTCTTTAGCCTCGTGGGATGCGCCATTCTGGTTCTCGGCAGCGTCTTTCAGATCGCCCCCTTAGTCGTCTTGGGAGGCAGCCCGTACTTGAGCGTATTTAACACAGAGCAGTTGCGGGCTCTGGCGCTGATGTTTCTCGAACTGAATACTCAGGCCGGAAACATCTGCGTGGTATTTTTTGGAGTCTATTGCCTCTTGATCGGCTACCTTATTTTCAGGTCGGCCTTCCTGCCTCGAATTTTGGGTGTGCTGATGGAAATCGCGGGTTTGGGTTGGCTAACCTTTCTGTCACCCCCGCTCGCAAACGATCTGTCCCCCTACATTCTGGTCTTCGGCTTCCTTGCCGAACTATCGCTTTGTCTGTGGCTGCTGGTGAAGGGCGTGAACGTTCAACGATGGAAGGAACAGGCCAGCGCAGCATGAAAACCGCCGTCTATTACCGCCGCGGTGCGGCTATGCCGCCACCGAGAATCGATCGGATTCGCAGGCACTCTCTTTCAGAAATCGCATAAGGAGTAAAGAAGTAGGAGCACAGCAGTAATGATGGAACGAATTGCAGACGTATCGCCGCGTTTCAAGGCCAGGATGGCCGGTGTCTTCTCTTTGTTCAGTCTACTCACAACAGCATTTACCGAGCTTTACGTTCGCGGCTGGTTGAATATCGCAGGGGGCTTCATCGGGATCGTGGGTATGGGTGCCGTGACTCTGCTCGTTTATGACCTCTTTCGACCGGTGAACAGGATCCTCTCTTCGATGGCGGCGTTCCTCAGCCTGGTGGCACTCACCTTTGAGGCGTTTCGATGGCAGCCTAGGAGCGTAAACATCGCCATAGTATTCGTCGGTGTCTATTGCCTCCTGATCGGCTACCTCATTTTCAGGTCGACTTTTTTGCCTCGAATTCTGGGTGTGCTGATGGCGTTTGGCGGTTTGGGTTGGCTGACCTATCTGTCACCGCCGCTCGTGAACTATCTGTCCCCCTACAATCTGGCCCTCGGCATCCTCGGGCAAGAATCGGTAATGCTGTGGCTCCTCGTGATGGGCGTGAATGTTCAACGATGGAAGGAGCAGGCCAGCGCAGCGGGGGCGTCCGTTCCCAGATGAAGCTCAATTGCTGGTAGCCGCCTTTGCCGGAGAAGTGGAGGCGAATGCTCAACTTAGGGGTAATCCGAAAGATCTGAGCAACCGTCACATTTTGCCTGAGACCCGGATTGGGTGAAGATGTCGAAGATGTACTCAGGTGGGCGTGCATGTGGGCGCAGTCACGCAGGCAGGTGACCTGCCCCATTGCTGTTCGAGCTTCCTTGACTAAGAATTGCACTGCGATGCGGCCGATAATCTACTCCATCGTTCGATGGATGGCACGTGGGACCGGACTTCTCGTCGCAGCAGGCTTCCTTACCTTTGTCCTAGGAGAGCCCATCGGTTCTCTGCGGGTCCTTCAGTTTCGCGAGTGGGTGGGGATGGTGCTACTGGTTGGAGTCGTTGCCGGAATGCTGTTGGCTTGGAAATGGGAACTCCCGTCTGCGCTGATTTCATTGTTCGCGCTGGGTGCCTTTGCGGCAGTCGTCCACATGCAGAACTACCTGGTCCTCGCCATAGCGGCAATTCCGAACATTCTGTTTCTTCTGGATTGGGGACTGCGGCGCTATCATTCAACGCAGATCTCCACCCCGGGATGACGTTTCCCTGCAGCCTGATTAAGGCCACCCGTACTCTCTTCGAAACTATTCTTCCGGTTGCCCGGCGCACTGACCAACAGAAAGCTATAACCTGCTCGTGCGGAACATACACCTCATCCCCGGTGCCTATTAGGCAGCAGAGTGGCCGCGTCACCCCGACTGAGTCGTCGAGTCGCCCTACACTCAATCTATCGCTCCTCATCCAGTCAGAGGTCGATTGGTCAAAACCATTTTGAAAAGCAAAATCCCAACCGTTCTAATCTATCTCGCAGCGGCGGCTGCAGCGTCGTGCTTGATGCTCGACCGAGATGTGCGGGGCGGATCGTCGTGGAAGGGTATGCTTTTCTGGCTGACCCTGTCGGCGATTCCCCTGCTCTTCGTATTCACTTACCCGCGTTTCCTGTTTTCCGCTTCCCCGACTCAAAAAAATCGACTGCGATTCGCGGCGGTCATCCATGGCCTCGGGGCGGCAGCGGCCATTTTCTTCTTTCCGCGTGTGGCCCTGCCTTTCTGGGAGAATCCATTGCGCGACGCTCATTCCGTGGCTCTCCTGCTCATTCCGCTCATCGGTTTACCTGTATTCCTCATCGCCGCGCTATTTCTTCTGCTCAAGAACAGGTCCGCCCTCGCCCTGCTTGCCGGCATCCTGTTCTGGCCGTATTGGTTCGTATTCGCTCTTGCGAGTTTGGACCGTTGGTTTCAAGAGGATCCCGTTCATACGGTGTTCTATTTCCTTTGTTTCCTTTCTCCGGCGTTATTTGCATTCGCGGCTGGCGCAATTTCTTATCGTCCCACTCTTGCTCACTCCGCTGCGTTTCTGGGCCTCGTGGGTGTGCCTTGGATTCGCTGGAGCCTAAGAGATCCCGGGTTGGGAAACGTCTGGCTCATGTTCAATCTCTCCGGTAGAGAAGTTGCCATGTATCCCCCACTTTCTGCACAGCTGACCATTTTCGCAGTCGGCTTGATTGCGCTCGGCCTTGCCACTGCGGCTATTCGGCTGATTCCTTCCGCGTGGCAGTTCCGGAAATTGCCAATTTGCAAGCGGACCTGGCCTGCTTTTGCGATTAGCCTCCTGGTTCTCACGATCTGGTTCAGCCAGTCGGTCATGCCTTATCGAATCCCAGGGGCGGTCGACTACTCTCAATGGCCCATTCTCCAGATTCTGCACGTCGAAAAGCGCGGCCTGCAATTTCACGAAACCTGCGTAAGCGTGTGGGGACGCTCGGGCCAAGCCCTTTCTGTATCTTTTACAGGAAATGACCGCCGCCTGTTCCAATATCGCTTTCAAGAACGGCATGCCTCGGGACCAATGTCCGATTCCCTCGTCGACCGTGTTCGGGCGATGGTTCACTCCTCGGACCGAGCAAACGAGAAACGGGATGTAGTCAAGCCACTACGCACCTGGAATGTCGATGGCTGGTACTTCACTGCAGAGGGAGTCGGGCTTCACGCCTACAGGTCAGACCAGGGGTCCACACCCCCGCAAGAAATTGTCGACCTGTTCCGCGACCTTGAGAATATTCCTCGGTCTCACGAGACCCACTCGGAGAGGAGAGATGTCTGTCTCGGTTTCTGTTACGACCCGCTTTCAGGATTGGGATCGCTCTATGCCAATCAGCGTTGCTTCAACGACGGTCACGATGTCGTGTGCCGCTGACCTGTCCGACGCACCGCGAGCAGCCCCCCATTCCTCTGATCAACTCCCGATTGACAGTGCCGTAATGGGAAATCAAGTAGGTCCGCCTACGAACTTGGCCGAATATTCGACTCATTTGGAGTTGACTTCAAGCGCCGCCCGATGGATTCGATTTCGGCGCCGATCCGGAATGGAAAAGGAGAGCCCGGAAGTTATCCTGACCCATCACGCGTCCCAGCTCTCGGAAGGCGAAGAGCGGAATGAAAGTGCAAATAATGACCACCGTGCGCGCGAGAAGATCGTCGATGCGTATGTTGTGAAGCGCTCCGGCGAAATCTTTTCCGTGCACGAGGTGCTTGATCAGCTCCTCAAGAATATGGAATGCAAAGACAAGCAAGCCATAGACAAACGCTTTCCAAATTGCTGAATACACCAGAGCTTTTTCCTCGAATTTCTCGCCGGCGTGCATAGCTTCTCCGATCAGAATCACCTTGGCGATGACGAGGGCGTTGATAAGAGCAGTGCCATAAGCGAAATACGAGATGTGAAACCTATCTAGCAAGAGCATGCTGTAGGTCGCCAAGGCGCAAAAGAAAAAGGCCAGATACAAAGTGATGATGGCAAGTTGTTCAAACTCATGGACAACCTTCTCTTTTACACTTTTTTTCTGTGAATTTTCAGCATGCATTTAGTCCTCCCTCTAGATCGGCCAGTCTCTCTCGAGCTTCCTAGGCTAACAGGTATGCTTTCACCCTCGGGTGCCGGAGGCTATTGTCAGAAATGACAGCATACAGCAAGGCCAAATGCGTTTTGGGATGAGGGAGCAAAGCCGGGTCGATCGTTATAACCGGAAGCCGCGCTTTACGCTGCATACCTAGATTAAGGCGGCCGATCTACCACTAACCATCACTCCGGATATGATGCAGACTGATCCCCGTAACGAAGGCTTATCCATCGTCGAATCGCATATAGCTTCTATGAGAATCATTCCGAACCATTGGGCCACGCGAGAGCGGCAAAGAAATTAGACGGCGAGGTGGAATATGCAAACCGAGGAAGAGTGGCTCGACCATATGCAGGTCCAGCTGTCCGAGGTCTGCAAGGCTCAGAATTGGGACCTCAAATAGACCTCGATATTGGCGGCCGGCACGCGGTCCTTCGTGGTCAATCATGGCAGTAAAACCGCCACAGTACTCATTTCGAGCCTCATCTGCAGGCGTATCCATGCCGAGGTCATCCTTGAGCACGACAACATTGAGTACGATGTTGAGCAGATTCGCATGGTCCTGGCGCGGGAGTTACAGTGAATCGGCCGGCCACCTACGGGCAGTCCAAGCCAGTGTTCGAGATGTCCTCTTGTTCAACCTTAAGGAGATCAGGAGCCCGAAACTGGCAAAAGCTCCAGAGAGGCAGCGGAAAACTCTGACAAGGACTCTTCTCGAAAGGAACTCAGACTCGTTTGGGCGTCGCAAGAAGTGACGAACTGTCGCTAACTCCTGATGCGCGCCGTTACCGGACTGGCTACAAGCAAAAGCTGGTGCGAGAAGACGTACGAGTGGAATACATCCAGAAGGGCCACAGCCTTCTCGATGGGGCCACCAGGCTGTTAACCTTTAGCCACTCCCGGGCGTCTTCGGACCGGAGGCAATCATCATGGATCCGATGGTACAGGGGCAATTGAAGGACTTGGTTCTCATGGCGGCAATGGTTGCATTTTTCAGTACTGCTTTTTATGTCATCGCTACGGCCTTGCGGCGCAAACAGCAGAACGAAATGCAGCGACACATGCTCGACAAGTTTGCAACGGCAAAGGATTTTGGTGACTTTGTGCAATCGCCTGCGGGCCAGAAATACGTCATGAGTTTTTCCCAGGCAGCGACCAACCCTTACGGCGCCATTCTCGGTTCGGTTCGAACGGGTACGGTGCTGGTGTTCGGGGGTGCAGGTCTGGCCGCGACGGTTTCAGCCACGCATAGTACCTATCTCTGGGGGCTGGGCATAGTGCTCGCCTGCCTTGGTTTCGGGTTCCTTGTGTCCGCGGGAATATCTTATTTGTTGGCCAAGAAGATAGCGAGGGAGGCTAAGGATTAGGATGCTGGCTGTGGACGCGGTAATACGACACCCGGCGATGACGGAATCACTCACGAACGAGCGGGTCAGCCAGCCTGAGTTTGAGGCTTTCTACCTGCAGACCGCCCGCATGCTGCACGGCTATCTCTGCCGCTTGAGCCGTGACTCTGGCATTGCTGACGAGGTCTTGCAAGAGACGTATATCCGCATGATCGATGCCCCGATGTTGGAAGCGCGCGCGCGAAAAGCATATCTCTATCAGACGGCGACCAACCTCCTGCGCGACCACTGGCGCAGACTGAAACGCGAACGTGAATACTGGGAGCTGAACCTCTCTACGGAAGAACACCAGCAAAATTTGAACTTGCCGCTGGACATGGCCGCGGTATTCGAGCAGCTTGGAGCGAAGGACCGCGCCGTGCTTTGGCTGGCGCACGTGGAAGGACTGAGTCATCGGGAGATCGGAAAGGTGCTCGGACTCAAGGAAAAAAGTCTGAAAGTAATCCTGTTCCGCGCACGCGGCAAGGCCAGGGAGTTACTGCAAAAAGCGGGATGGGGGAGGGGCCATGAAGGATGACAGGGAGCTTGATGAGTTGCTGAAAGGAATGGCCGCGGAGCACCAGGTGCTACTTCCCACTCCCGGATTGATTTGGTGGCGCGCGCAGATCCTGAAGAAGCAAAGGGAGCAAGAACGAATCGAACGCCCCTTGATCGTCATGCGACAGTTGACGGCTGTCCTATGCGGGGTATTCTTCGTTGCGCTGCTTGCGGAGAACTTCGGGCAAATGCAAACCGTGCTCCGCAACCATAGCTGGTTCCTGCTGCCGTTGCTGATTCTAACAACCACCGTTGCTGTGGTTTCTGCGTCATTGCCGCCTAGATCGAGGGCGAAGAGGTAGGAAATTAGGTGTGGCGCGGCCACGGCGCAAGAAGATTCCCTACGGATTGATCCGGCTGGCCACCCCCGCCGGTCGTATTTAGCTTCAGCTAGGAAGAGTCGCAGCAAAACTCCACAAGGCCAGCTTTGGCACGACCCATCTCTCAAGCCAATTCGCCCAGCAGCCAAGGTCCAAAATCGGACATTTCTGTTTTGCGTTGGAAGGAATGGGGGCAAGATGACCGGTAACGCGACTTGGGGCAGCTTCGCCGCAAGCGAGAGCAGAGATGGTTATTTCCAGGGGCGGACGTTCGTGGCCTTGATGTCTTGGTTCCCGTAACTCTCGATTTGGTACTGCCCCGCCTTCTTGTCGAATCGAATTTTTGCCGCAGCCATAATTTGACCGCTCCCTTCGCCCTTCGCATTTAGCTTCACCTGAAGAAAACCGAAGGGGTAGTCGGTGGTGCGTCCGTTCTTGTAGAGTTCGACAAACGGCATGTTGCGGGCGGTAACGATGGTGATGATGGTGTCGGATCCTTGCTGCCGTTTGCGCGCGACAGCAATCTGATTGCCCGTGGAGACCACGGCATTGATGTGCCCCTTATCCTCCTTTTCTAAGGCGCGTCGAAGTGCATCGGTCCCTTTGTCCTTCACAAGCTGCGCAAAATTCTGGACCTCTTCCTCTGTCGTGTATTGGGTGATACGAAAATCAAATTGGATGGTTTTGCCTCCGACGCTACCGCCCGTGCCGATGGCCACACCCGAGTAGGCCTCTGTCGGTGTTTTGTCTTGCGGGGAGGCGGTGAGGGAGAGCCACGCAAGTGCAAATGAAACAAACAAGGCGACGCGAGACAACTTCATTGCCATGTGCAAATCTCCTGAGACCGATCCTGTGGAGACGAAAGTGCTCCTGCCCTATAAGACTTACAATCAACTGTCTATCTCGGGACTCCCCCCAAATTGTGTTAAATTTTCGCTAAGATGCCGAGGCACTGGGTGCAGGCCCCAAACTCTCGAGAACCCGCCGCGGCCTGCTTCGGAGGCCCTCTATGAAGCGTCGAGACTTCGTCGGTGATTTTCTGGTCGGTGGAGCGTTGCTCCGCTCTGGCGGATCGGCCTTCGCGCGACAGGCCGGCGCTCCACCCCAAGGTGCCGGGCCGGCCACTAGCGAAGGAGTGTTTGTCGAGCTCCCCGCGTCCGGGAAGCCTCAGGCCGGCAAAGTTCTCGCCGCTGTCCAGCCCCACACCGACGATGTCCCCATCTTTGCGGGTGGTACTGTCGCCAAGCTCGTGAGCGAAGGCTATACGGGCTATCTCATTCGTACGACCAACGATGAAATGGCCGGATCCGGCACGACTGGCGAACGTGTTTTGGATAATGAACGGGATACCGAAGCGGTTGCAAAAGCTCTCGGCCTACAAAGGGTTTTCAACCTGGAATATCGCAATCATCAGATGGATGAAATCTCACGCGTAGAACTGCGGGCACGACTTATCCATCTCATTCGTCTGCTGAAGATCGACACCATCGTTTGCTACGATCCTTGGGGAATTTACGAAGAAAATCCCGACCATTACGTGACCGCGCAAGTGGTCGAAGCGGCTTGCTGGATGGCAGGGATGGACCTTGATTATCCCGAGCAGCTCGCCGCGGGCCTGCAACCGCATGCCGTGAAGGAAAAATACTATTTCGCGCGCGGCCCACAGATCGTCAATCGCGTTGTCGACATTTCTCCGTGGATCGATCGCAAGGTGGAAGCGAATCTCGCGAACAAAACGCAGGGGCCTTGCGGGGATAACGGCGCCCGGTTGCGTGCCAAGCTTGCCAGCCAGAAAATGAGGCTACCGGTTTTGAGCGGCGATGACGACACTGTCAACCGTGAGTACATCAAAAACATCGTTCTCGATTACGACTCACTGTACCAGCGCGGTGTTCACTCTGATAAGGAACTAGGCCGGAAGTATGGTCTGGAGTGGGCCGAGGCGTTTCACTACATCGGGCCTCGCCAGTCTCAGCTCGAGAGCTACATTTCCGACCACGCGGTCCCACTCTGAGCGCGTCGAAAGGCGAGCCCAGCTGCTGCATGTGTGCCCCGGTCGTAGGAACTGCAGACAATAACGGGTTCTGAGCAGGCGCTAATCACACCTGTGGGTGCTGGGCCGGACTTGTCCGGTTTCCCGACTTGAACGAAGCCGTTCTTTGCTAAGGCAGTGAATCTGGCAAATGGACGTATACGGGTTGCGGCCGATAGAGGCTCATGTTTGAGACGAGCTTGCTGAACTGATACGAATTGCATACATAGGTGATGAAGAGGTTTGCGCCTTCGGCGAACTCGATGTGCTCTTTCTGGGCGTAGCAAAAGGTGTCTTTGTCCCATCCCTGAGTGGAGGGAATCAACTCTTTACTCTCATAAACGGTCTGCATTGCGGACCAAGGCCCAGTCAGGTTGGGTGCCGTCCTCGCGACAATCTTATTGGAACCAAAAAGTGGCTCTCCGGAAATGGCGACCCAGACTTTCGATTCTGAGTGATAGCGAACGGATAGCTTACTCGCGCCTTTGTCCATCACCACGAAAGCCTTTTCCGGATCGAGGCCGATCTTCCATTGATTATTCTGATCCAAGTATTGGAAATGCGCAGTGGGTTCGGCAAGACCGTCTAGCGGCAAGCGTGCCAGCAACATAGGCCTGCCGTGCGCATCGTCCTCCCAGAGAGTGAAGAGGTACACGTATGCGTCTTGGACAACGGCGCTCGTGCTGAGGACGAGATTCGGAAAATCTAATAAGGGAAGATACGTGACTTGCCAGTTGTCTGGGGTAGCCGAACTGTTTAAGATTTTGGCCAAGACTGCCCCGTCGGTCTTGAAGGAAAATATCTTATCTTCCGGTTTGGGCTTCATCCTCCACAGCACTACATAAATGCTGCCCCGATAAAAGAATTCGTCGCCGGGCCAATACCAAAAATCCGCACGGCCCGAATCGAAGAAGGAGGTGGGGACTTTTTTGTGTCGGTACCGCCAGTAATAGTGGATGTTCCAGCCCGTTCTTGGATCGCAAACCGAGAGCGCGATCGAGTTCCTCACCATTTTGGAGCCCGGCCTGTTGGTTTGATTGGCGCTGCCCACAAAGGAATCTCCAAACAGCCACAGGCTTTGCCCACCGGGAAGGAGTATCGAGAATGCCGCATCGCCCCCGAGCCAGCCTTCTTTGTATGGAAAAATGGGCACACACGAGGACGACTGCGCCTCATTCGGTGCAGCAGACGCAGTGTTTGCGAACGCAGCGCACTCGACAAGCGACACGAGCACCAGATGCAAGAGGATGACCAGCCGGCGTGCAGAAGCGATGCTCTTCATGTGCACTCATCGTACGCTGAGCTTGCAGAATGTTACATCACGCTCCAAACGGGCAGACTCGAAAAATCATCCACTGATAGGCGCGCTACTAGGAAAATAGCCGGCACGCGTGCGGAGAGCAAAAGAGTTCCCATCGGACTGACGATTTCCCTGCTCGGTGGTGCGCGAACGGCACATGAGGTCTGATCGGATAAGTCGGCCTCGGTACCCAAGTTGCCGGTAATCCCGCGTTTATCACGCCACTGCCATCCTTCGCGTAGTAGCTGATCGTCCTCTTGTGCACATCAAGACCGATGTAATACATAGTCTGCAGAGGGGAGCCTCCTCGGTGTCTCTGAATCAGCGGCCGCTGAGTTCAGCTTCCGTACACCAAGCGCTCCTCTTTCGAGCTGTGCATTCAAACGTATCAGGCACGCACAAATCAGGTGGCTTAGATTTGCAAGATCTTGCTTTTCAGCCGTTCTATCGTGGGGCGATCTATGACGAATGTCGCCGGCAGGGCAGGTTTACTCGAATGGGCGTCATACGGCGAATTATGAACTTCCCCTTTGCGGCCATCTTTACAGTGGCAAAACGCACCGCCTCTAGAGGTGCACCTAGCAAGCGACAATCGCTCTCTGAGGTTTGCCTTTTCGCCGCAGCCCTGGCTTTGAGCACTTGTTGGATTAGTTGTTCCGGTGGCGGCTGTTCCATAGCACCTATCATGCCTCCGCCGTCACCCGCAGCTTTGGGCGGGTCCAACTACGGTTGGTATCACTTAGATCCGCCTTGCAATCGAGAGCCTTACGGAGTCGTCTACAACTACGATATTGCAACAGCCACAATCGATTCTCAGCTACAAGAGATGTACAGCGACGGTCAGCGACGCCTTCGCGTGCCCATCTTCTTTGGAAGGGGTCTCAACCCGGGGAGCGTCATGGATTCGACGGGCGGCACGTGTTGCTGCGTCCGCAATTCAACGCCAAAGTCTCGAACAAGGCGCTGGAAGATTTTCCTTACCCTGGAAGGGCACAATGGGGGGAGCTCTCACGAAGGGCCCCACTCCAAGAACTGAGTGATGTCGCGTTCTGCAGGGGAGAATCAACACCACTACAGGGCCTGAAGCCGTGGCTGAGTCCCATGTGCATGAATTTCATTCGGTCGCGCGAAAACCTTTTTTTGCTATGAATTCGGACTCATGATTCCATTGCTCAAGTTCACAGTTTCAAAACAGGACTGTAATCCGCCCGCCTGCTGAATTCAGAACCTCAAAGGCTTCATTCTGTTCATGGATGAGGTCGGATCGGCTAAAACAACGTTGATCACCTCACAAGCAAGTTCATACTACACGCGCTGCACTGGATTGCACAGTTCGCAGCCTGTAGCGTTGAACAGTGGGCACCTCTCGCGGTGAGGAGATCTTCTTGGTAGTTGGGGGATAAGAAGTGCTCCAGTCGTTGCAGAGGACTCTCCCTGGACGCTGAGGGTTACTCGTAATTCCCGGAATCTTCAAGCTTTGTTGGAGTTTAGTTTCAGACTATCGACACGGTGCCCGGAGGCAGGGGGCGCACGGCTATCCCAGATATAGGAGCAATGCGGGTTTCAGAATTACACCAAGACGATTTTATGTTTTTGAATTCGCCAAGCTCGAGGACCGAAATGCTTGATTTACTTGACTGAGAAGACTTTCCCGCGTGAACGGTTTTTCCAGAAGGACGCCAACCTCAACAAGCTGGTGGCTCTCGCCGCTGTGTTCCAAGTAGCCGGACATGAAGATTACTTTCATTTCAGGGAGGCGATTGCTGAGTCGCACAGCTAGTTCCGTCCCCCGCATCATTGGCATCACCACGTCTGTCAGCAATACGTCGATGGATTGGCCGCAAGCTTTAGCAATCTGGAGCGCTTCAACTCCGTCTTTCGCGGCGAGCACATGGTATCCAGCCGTTTTCAGGAAGTTACTGGCAAGTTCCCGAACTGCGATGTCATCTTCCACTACCATGATGGTGGGCGCCCCTGGCACTGGGAAGGGCACAACTCTTTCAGCAGTGGCAACAAGATCTCCCTTCTCAGAAACCTGGGGGAGATACACCTCAAAGCGGCTCCCTTTCCCCGGAGCGGATTCCACCCAAATGAAACCGCCACTTTGCTTTACAATTCCATACACCGTCGAAAGCCCCAGCCCAGTGCCCTTGCCTACATCTTTCGTTGTGAAGAAAGGTTCAAAGATCCGCGCTATCGTCTTTGCGTCCATTCCATGGCCCGTATCCGTGGCGGAGAGCAGAACAAAGGGTCCAGGCTGCAGACCGGGACGTGTTAGCGCGTACTCTTCATCCACGGCCACATTCCTGGTCTCGATCGTCAATTTCCCACCCTTCGTCATGGCGTCGCAGGCGTTGACGGTCAAGTTCAAGAGTACCTGCTCGATTTGCCCTGGGTCGGCCTTGATACATCCCAGTGCCGCACCTGGCACAAAGACGAATTCGACATCTTCGCGAATCAAGCGCTCCAGCAATCTGCCCATCTCAGTGACGAGGACATTCAGGTCCAATACTTTCGGCTGTAATACCTGCCTCCTGCTAAACGCCAGCAATTGCCGTGTCAGCGCCGCCGCCCGGTCAGCGGCCTTGTGAATCTGTTCGCAGCTCTTGTAGGTCGCTCCGGAGGTCTTCAGCCAGTCCAGCAACAAATCGGTGTGGCCTTTGATGATCGTAATTAGATTGTTGAAGTCATGCGCGATTCCACCCGCCAGGCGCCCGAGCGCTTCCATCTTTTGCGATTGACGAAGCTGTTCCTCCAACTGTTGTCTCTCAAAATTATTCTTTTGCAGGGTGCGGCGCATGCGATCGAAAGCCAGCGTTACTTCGGCAACTTCACCGCCGCCTTCCCGCTCTAATTGATAGTCGAAGTCGCCTTGCTCCAACGCATGTACGCCATGCACGAGTCTGTCGAGTGGCTTGGTGAACGTATTGGAGATCAGGAAAGCCAGGAAACCGCCCACCGACACGGCAAGAAAGCCGACTATCAGCAGAAGGTGATTGACGTGTTGCAAGAATGCCATTGTCTCGCCGTTTGACCTAAGAACCATCAGGCTCGCCCCATCGCGTAAACCAGGTGTTAATTCTACGGAACTGGCGAAAAATCCCTCGCTCCCGAGACGAATCTGATCTGGCGTGGTGCTGCCCTGCAATTGAGAGGAGAGTTCCCCTTCCCGAAAAGGATCGAGGGTGCTCGCCACCGTGCGCCCACTATAACGGAGTGCTACCTCGCTTGATAGAAGACGGCCCAAATCGCGCACGCCGCGCTCATCGAGTTCCTGTCCCACAACAACCGTGGCTGAGGGTGCATGCCTTGCGGTGATGCCAGGTCCAATCGGCTGGAGTTCCACTTGATAAAGCTGGCCGTCGCTAAACCACCAATCGGAACTTCTATTCCTGGTCAAAGAAGAATGTAAGAGTGCTTCAACGCGTTGGGCTGACAAGCCGGAATTCGTCGTGTGCAGCGCAACAACCTTGCCGCTAGGGTCGGCAAGTGCCATTAAGTCGCTGCTCGACGTATCGAACGGATTATTGGTGGAGTCCGTGAATTCACTGGCGTCGCTATTCGAAAGAAATGCGGATGTGGCGAGAAGATCCGCCTTGCGGCTCATCACCACCTGGCGCTGATGTTGCAGTATTTCGAAGATCACCAGGGAGTTGTGGGCGCTTGTCACCAATTCCTGCCGCGCGTGTTCCTGAACCGTTTGGCGCACAACAAGCAGTGCAACCCAGGTAAGGCCGGCAATCACCAATACCATAGACAACAGAAACTTGGTGCGTAGCCGAAGATTGGCGAGGATTGTTACCATCTTTTCTAAAGACTGCCACAGATTTGCATCTTGCCGGGGCTGAGTTCGGTCATATTAAAGTGACATTGCCCTATGCAAACGCAAATGGAACTTCCGTACTCTTGGCTAGCTCCCAGGTACTACCGGAAAAATGGGGGAGGCTGGTGCTGCACAATCCGGTGTCAATTCCGGCCGGAATTGCGGTCCCTGGAAGAACCATTTAGCTCTAAATGGAACTGAGTTGGCCAGATTGCTGAAGGCGAAGATCATCGTCACGCAAACTACACTGAGCGGGACTTCTTCCATTTCAACGGCAACCTCGCACCGCGCTTCCGAACCAATCTGGCTAATCTCTTATCGGCTATTAAAGCGGCGGGATTCGTCGAAATTGAAGCCAGTTTTAATCCTCAGGGTGACAACGACGCTACTCATTGGACTACTTTCAGCGACGATTACTATCAATAAAATTGGAACCTGATCTGGAATCTACGTCCCATTCTCGCTGCGGTCGGCATTCCTTATCACATCGACCTCTTGAACGAAGGTATTCCTCCTGCGGGCTACGCCGCATTTTTTCAATACAGTCAGATGCTGTGGAACGATTATGTTTCCGCCTTCGGAAGTAGTGACACAATTGGTTTTTCAATCATTGCCGATACCGTCCATCTCAGCAAAGTCAGCGCCGTCTACGGACCAAGCCCCTACGGGAACCACGGTTCGCCACTATTGTTCGACGTCCATATCTATGACGAAACAGGGAGTAGTTTTGAAACCGCTTTCAACTCTTTGTCCGCTCAGGGATATCAAGACGTCGGATGGGTTATTGGCGAGGCTTATTACAACGACGAACTGGAAGCCACTTCATTGCCTCAGGCAGTGAACGACACAGGGCCGAAGGTCTTTTATTTGACCCAGTGGCCCAAAACCTCCAACCTAAGCTGCGATCCCAAAGTGAACGTGGCTCCGCCCGTGGGCTTTTCAAATTACCAAGCTCAAAGTTTTTGAACCGTGGCCAATTATGCCAAGTCCTCCTCATTCCATCGGATAACCGTTACCAGAAAAGTCCGCTCACCGACATAGCAGAGTCGTGGAATCGCACTTATCGAATCCGAGCTATTTGAGACCGGTGGGCAGACTCAGGCAGAGGGTTACGATCATTCTTGCGGTCAGATTTAGTGGCAACCGCGAATGGAAAAAGCCTCGTGCTAACTTGTCTTCACCGAGAACCGGCGGCAGCCGCCCGCGCGGAAACTTTTTCTGCACCCCTGTCGATTTCGATCGAACCTCTGAAGTCCGCGCCGTCTTCGATCAAAATCTGTGCTGTCGTCAAATTCCCATCCACCGAACCACCCTTCTTGATCTCGATCTTTCCGGTAGCGTGCACGTTCCCCTTCACGTAACCGTACACAACCACGTCGCGGGCGCTGATGTCAGCCATTAATTTCGCCGTCGTTCCAACCGTCAGCTTTCGCTCATCAAGCTGGATCAGTCCTTCAATCGCACCATCGATCAGCAGATCCTCGGTGCCTGAGATGTCGCCTTTGATACGCAAGCTTGACCCTAGCCATCCACTCGCGCGGTTCCCGGTCTCATCCAATGGATGCATCGCTTCTGTACTCTTCATTTT
>Ga0181523_10000848_pt1 | contig 34280 bp, 41 predicted proteins | sample PEATcosm2014_Bin_43_FD_119752 | JGI IMG/M metagenome (GOLD analysis project Ga0181523, IMG submission 119752) | Peatland microbial communities from MTU Mesocosm Facility, Houghton, MI, USA - PEATcosm2014_Bin05_30_metaG | ecosystem: Environmental > Terrestrial > Soil > Wetlands > Peat | place... | reverse complement strand
TCATTGCTTGCGATATGCCCTTTGTTGAAGCGGGCGTGATATCGCTCGTTTGTGGTAAATATAAAGAGAGTATTCTAAAAGAGAGATTCGATGCTGCAATCCCGGTTTTCGGAGGCAGGCCTCAGCCTCTATTCGGCATATATTGCAATGCCGCCCTGCCAGCGCTCGAAGAAGGGATAATGAATGATAAGGTGGCCCTTAAGCCTTTCTTGGGCGAGATCAGGACCCTTTATATCGAAGAGGAGGAAGTGAGGGAATTCGATCCTCAAGGAAGGTCTTTCGTGAATATCAATACGATGGACGATTTTGAACTGATAACGGGTGATAAGAGATTTGCAAGGCTTGCCCGTGAGGACGGACAATTCAGTACAGGGCAGTCAGAAATCGGCATAAAGGAGGAAATATGTTAAGCACACAAGATATTCTGGTGATCGGCGCTATCGTCGTCGTTCTTTTTGGTGCAAAGAAAATACCTGAATTGGCCAAGGGCGTCGGAGAGGGAATCAAGAATTTCAAGAAGGCAATCAATGATTCAGGAGAAGTGGATATAACACCCAAGCCGTTGGACAAGGAAAAGGAAGAAGTAAAAAAATAGCTACAGCCAAAGAATGCATAGAGGTATTATCGCAGATATAGATCTGGGAGCGGTCTCCGCCAATTTGCGTGCGGTTAAGGCCCTTGCAGGACACAGCGCAGTTATCGCGGTCGTAAAGGCGGATGCGTACGGCCATGGAGCCGTTGAAGTGTCTGAAACACTGGTCGGCGCCGGTGCCGACTATCTTGCCGTGGCATTCACCGCAGAGGCCGTGAAACTTCGTGAGGCCGGTATAACAGCTCCGATCATCGTCCTCTTCGATCCTGACCTCGGGGACATTCTGAAGTATTGCCTCATCCCTGTCTTGAGCGACTGTAAAACAGCGCTTGCATTTGCCCGAGAAGCTGAGAGGCGTAAGACGAGAATCCCCGTGCACATTAAAGTCGACACTGGCATGGGAAGACTGGGATTGACTGACCGACCTGCTAATCAAATCCTGGAGATTGCCGCTGAAAAGGGCATTGTTGTCGAAGGGATTATGAGTCACCTGTCTGAAGCCGATATTGCTGATCCATCGTTCACGAAGACACAGCTCGATGCATTCACTGCTTTGAAAATGGAACTACTTAAAAACGGGCTCCATATAAAAATGTTCCATATCGCCAACAGCGCCGCAGTGATGAACATACCAGAAGCACATTTCGATGCGGTTCGTCCGGGACTTATGCTTTATGGCTATTCATCTTGCGACAGAACAGCAAAGGCATCGCACGGCGCGTCACTGCAACCGGTCATGACGGCCAAAGCACGGCTAATTTCCCTACGCAGACTCCAGACCGGCACGCCTATCAGCTATGCTAGAACATTTGTGGCAAAGAGAGAAAGCCTGATCGGAGTAATCGCCATCGGTTATGCGGACGGCTTCAGCACAAGGTTTTCGAACAATGCAGAAGTGCTCGTGAAAGGGAAAAGAGCGCCGGTAGTCGGGCGCGTCTGCATGGACGTCACCATGATAGACCTGACCGAAATCGAAGGCGTTACCGAAATCGATGACGTTGTGATTATCGGAAGACAGGGCACCGAATCAATAGGCGCAAGCGAACTCGCAAAAAGAATCCAAACCATCCCATACGAAATCCTAACCTCACTTGGCAGCAGGGCCAAAAGAAGATATCTGTAGTTGTTCAAAGTGACGATAAAATCGTCATAACAGCATCCCCATATTTCTGATTACATCCCAGGCTGCCTACAGAAGGATCGAAATTAACCCACCACACCTTACTACTCCTATCGTTTTATGGAGGTGCCAATGGTAAGCAGGGTTACGCCATCAGCCAAAAGTATGAGGTTAAGGGTCGCACTCACCGCATGAAGTTTTCGGAATGTCTTTCTCGCGGGAGAATCTTCTGGGAGCGATTGAAACGAGTGAATCTCCCGCTTGACGCGGCGGATTTCGGGGTAGAGTTTGAAATACACAAAGACATTAATAGCGACAGCAATTACGGCTAGGACAAGCGACAAACGATAGCCCGTTTGTCCGAAAAAATATTTGCAAAACGGCAGAGCCAAGAGCGCCAGGGCTGAAAGAACCAGAGTGAAGATGAAATAACCATGGAAGAGTTTCCCCACGATCTCCCCTGCGGCATCTCGGCCGTATGACCTGAAGATCTCTGGCGTTATTATAAATGTAAAGAGGCTTATGCCTCCTACCCAGAGAGCAAGTATAATTGTGTAGACTGAATGAACAAAAGTTGTCATGATGCCTCCGCTTTTCTTCCATTCTAACAAAACTGAAGTGGATTGATAGTTAAGAGAAGTCAAATACTCAAATGGGGTATAATAAAAGACACTGCGTTACATCGGGATGCCGTTAACAAGGGGGAATTCCTATGCTTTCTGAAAGAGTGTGTAAGATCAAGCCTTCCGCTACGCTCGCTATGGACACAAAGGCAAAAGCCATGAAGGCCGAAGGCCTAGACATAGTGAATTTCGGGGTCGGGGAGCCTGACTTCGATACGCCTGACCATATTAAAGAGGCTGCAATCAAGGCCATCCGGGAGGGCTTTACTAAATATACGGCGGTGGGCGGCATTGACCCGCTCAAGGACGCTATTATTGCCAAGCTCAAGAATGACAACAGGCTTGATTATACAAGGGAAGAGATTATCGTCTCCTGCGGGGCCAAACATTCTCTCTATAATATTGCCCAAGCGCTCTACGGCCCGGGCGACGAGGTGCTGATCCCCTCTCCTTACTGGGTTTCGTATCCCGACCAGGTACTTCTGAGCGATGCGATTCCTGTTTTTGTGCATACAACAGAGGCGGACAGCTTCATGCTTAAGCCCGAGGTGTTAGAATCTAAAATCACGAAGAAGACAAAGGCGCTTATTCTGAATTCGCCTTCTAATCCTACGGGGTTCATCTATGACCGAAAGGGCCTCGAAGCTATCGCTGCGATTGCGGTTAAGCACAATATCTATGTGATTGCCGATGAAGTTTATGAGAAGCTCGTATATGACGGTCACGAACATATCAGCATCGCATCCCTCGGCAAGGAGATTAAGGCTCGGACTATCGTCGTCAACGCCCTTTCGAAGTCGCATGCCATGACGGGCTGGCGTATTGGCTATGCTGCAGGGCCGAAGGACATCATCAAGGCGATGACGAACATCCAGAGCCAGTCTACATCTAACCCGAATTCTATAGCCCAGAAGGCGGCTGTCACGGCCCTTACCGGACCACAGGATTCCGTCGGTATAATGCGTGCGGAGTTCGACAAGCGACGGAAGTTTCTTGTCGACGGACTGAACAGCATTAAGGGAATCAGATGTCTGCCGCCGACGGGGGCCTTCTATGTTTTTCCGAATGTTTCTGCTCTCTATGGCAAGAAATCCGGACAGAGGCAGATCAACTCTTCACTGGACTTTGCGCTTTATCTCCTGGAGGAGGCCAATGTCGCACTCGTTCATGGTGAAGCCTTCGGGGACGATAATTACATCAGGATTTCTTACGCGACTTCGATGGAGAATATAGAGAAGGCCCTGACAAGGATAAAAGAAGCGGTTGAGCGACTTGGATAGCTGCATGGAGAGCAACATCGAAAAATTTCGCAGCGGGTATGTTTCGCTTGTCGGCAGACCAAATGTCGGGAAATCGACGCTGCTGAACACCATCCTTGGCGAAAAGGTGGCTATCGTAACACCGAAGCCTCAGACCACAAGGAACAGGATCAACGGGATAAAGACCCTGCCTCACGCACAGATCATTTTTATTGATACCCCGGGCATTCACAAGCCGCGACAACGGCTCGGCGAGGTGATGAACCGCGCTGCGTTTGAAGCGTTGGAAGAAGTTGACATTGTCCTCTTTATGGTAGAACCCGAAGCGCCGCGTAGCGGAGACCTCTTTGTAATCGAACGGATCAAGCTGGTCGACAAACCGGTATTTCTCCTGATCAATAAGCTGGACACTGTCAAGAAGAACGAAATTCTCCCGGTTATCGATGCATACAGCAAGCTCTATCCCTTCAAGGAGATTATTCCCCTGTCTGCACTTAAGACGAACGGCATTGATGTACTCCTCGAGACGGTTGTAAAGTATATACCTGAGGGACCGAAACTTTATCCGGATGATATTGTGACGGACCAAGTGGAGCGCTTCATGGCAGAGGAGATTATCAGGGAAAAGATCATGGAAACGACACAGGAAGAGGTGCCGTATTCTTCAGCGGTCGAGATCGAGCAGTGGCAGGTTAGAGACGACGGTGTTGTCTTTATCCAGGCAAACATTTATATTGAAAGAGATGGGCAGAAGGGGATTATAATAGGGAATAAAGGCGCTAGGCTGAAGTCCATCGGCACGAAGGCGAGGCAAGATATCGAGGGTCTCTTGGGCACTAGGGTCTTCCTCGAGTTGTGGGTAAAGATAAAGAAAGACTGGCGTAGCGACGAACGTGCGCTGCGAGAACTGGGGTTCCGATAGTGCTTATACAGATGAAGGTAGAGGGTCTGCTCTTCGACCCGCGGAGCGGAATGTATATATTGCTCCTGCAACAGATAGACGGCAATGGGACCCTTCCCATATGGATCGGCAAGCCCGAGGCTGACTCTATAGCCCTTGCCCTCGGCAAGGTCATCACCCCGAGGCCTCTCACCCATGACCTCGTAAAAAATGTCTTTGACGCGCTGGATGTCAAAGCGACTCGCATCGTCATAACCGAGATTATCGAGAATACCTATTACGCACTTATCCATGTCAATGACGGCAACAGAGAGGTCACCATAGATTCGAGGCCATCCGATGCTGTTGCCATAGCGCTCAGGGTTCAAGTGCCAATCTTTGTCGAGGAAGACGTTCTTGAAGTAAGGAAGGCCGACGAGCTCGAGGAGTGGCTCAAGAACCTCAAGCCTGAAGATTTCGGCAATATCATGTAGCCTTGCTGACCAGGACCGAAGGGATCGTTCTCAAAAGTTCGATTTACGGCGAGGCCGACCTCATCGTCACATATCTCACCCGAGACTGCGGTATTATAAAGGCCTTCGCAAAAAGCCCCCGCAAGATCAAAAGCAGGTTCGGCAGCAGTCTGGAACCGCTCACCTATTCCAAGATATCATTCATAGGCAAAGAGGACGCCGGCTTGCCAAGGTTGACCCAGTCCGATATCGTCATGCCGTTTCATTCGCTGCGTGAAGATTACGGATGTTTTATCCGCCTGGCCGAGGTGCTGGAGTTGATGATCCACTTTCTTCCGGAGAGGGAGCCGAACGGCAATATGTTCGCCCTTCTACTGCGCATGCTCTCAAAACTCGAGCCCGGCAGCCGCAACGATCTCTCTTTTCTTTTCTATAAAATACGTTTTCTCGGCCTGGCGGGTTATCTGCCGAAGCTCGACTCCTGCGGTCGATGCGGAAGCAAGTCTTACGGAAGTGCCGGCAGCAGGTTCTACAATGCTCACGGGGCACTCATCTGCCCGGCATGCAAAAGCGATGGCACAGAGGCAATCACTATTTCAAATAGTGCCCTTAAATTCTATGGGAGCATCGTGCAATGGCATTTTGCCGGGATTGACAGGGTAAAGGCGCCGGAGTTGCTTGTTTCCGAAATCACGAACCTGATCGATTCCCATATGAGATATATCCTTGCCCGTCCACTGAAATCCGACATATTTGCGGAAAAAACTAAAAAGGGATTATAATGGCTTCGATAGCTTTGCATTTTGTGTAGAGGTCGGAGGTAGTGATGCCGGATGAAGTATTTAGGGTTTCCGGAAATATCGTAGATGCACTTAACAGTGTCATTTATGCCGGAACCCTGGTGATAGAAAACGGCAAAATTGATGCTATCGAAAAAGAGTTCGTCACATATGATACTTTCATCGTGCCGGGACTAAGTACAGGCAGCTTGACCGCCTCGCAAAAACTCTCGGAACGGACATTCAGGCCCCATTCAGGACCCTGTCATCTATGTCTCTACTGGTCGTCCCACAGCTGAAGCTCAGCAACCTTGGTCTCATAGATAGGGCGAAGATGGATTCACATCACTTTTTGAAGAGCAGGAGATGGCGGCAAGATAGTCATGGCAGCGGATTCATACACTGTCAGCTTGACACAAATCCGCGGATTAATTTATAAATTTTTGTTCGGCTTTGTTAGAGGCGGAATTTTAGAAAATGGATAAACATGACCCGTTAGAAGACATTTTCGCTTTAAGGGAGAGGATCAGCAAGATCTTTGACAGCGCCCATGAAAAGGCGCAGTACGAGTCGTCAGTAGGATGGGTTCCCGTCGTCGATATATATGAAACGCCTGAAATGTTTGTGGTAAAGGCGGATCTGCCTGAAGTGCAGGAAAAGGACATTGTTATCAACATCCAAGGCGACTATCTCAAGATCAGCGGGGAGAGGCGACTTCAGAGGGAAGGGAGGCATTATTACCAGGTTGAGCGCTGCTACGGCAGTTTTTCGCGCGGTTTTATTTTGCCCGCGGACGTCGCCAATGATGAGATAAAGGCAACCCTTAAAGACGGCATACTGAAAGTTACTCTCCGCAAGAAGAGCCAGGAATTTCCCAGACATGTAGAGATAAAATAACCGAGGAGACTGAATATAATGTCCAAGATTCGGATTGCGATTGCCGGTGTTGGCAATTGCGCGAGTTCGCTGGTACAGGGGATCGAACACTATAAGTCTTTGGGAAAGGGCACTGATGATGTCGCAATGGGGTTGATGCATCATAACCTCGGCGGTTATCTGCCCGGAGACATCGAGGTTGTGGCAGCATTCGACATCGACAAACGCAAAGTCAATAACTCTCTCAAAACGGCATTATTCGCAAAACCGAATTGCACAAAAGTGTTCTACCCGCAGCTTCCGGACTTTCCGGTTACTGTAAGCATGGGAGAAATTCTTGACGGCGTTGCTCCGCATATGGCCGACTATCCTGATGACAGAAGATTTATTGTTGCGGATGAAAAACCCTGTGATGTCGCAAGGGTACTCGCTGACAGCGGCGCCGAAATTCTCGTGAATTATCTTCCAGTTGGTTCTGAAAATGCTACCAGGTATTATGCTGCGGCCTGTCTCGAAGCTGGAGTTTCATTGGTAAACTGCATTCCGGTTTTTATTGCGTCCGATAATGAATGGATCAAGCGTTTCGAAGAGAAGGGCATTCCCATTATCGGCGACGACGTGAAGTCCCAGATTGGTGCTACGATTATCCATAGGATGCTTTCGAAGCTGTTCATGGACAGGGGTGTCAAGGTGAGCCATACATATCAGCTGAATGTCGGTGGCAACACGGATTTTCTCAATATGCTCAACCAAACCAGGCTCAAATCAAAAAAAATATCGAAGACCGAGGCGGTCACTTCCCAGATCAGCCACGGACTTAATGCCGAGGATGTTCACATAGGGCCTTCTGATTTCGTGCCGTGGCTGAATGACAACAAGGTCTGTTTTCTCAGGATCGAAGGCCAGGGATTCGGCAATATCCCGATGAATCTGGAATTACGCCTCTCTGTCGAAGATTCTCCGAACAGCGGAGGAGTGGTTATAGATGCGATTCGCTGCTGCAAGCTGGCACGGGACAGGGGAGTTGGAGGGGCGCTACTTTCCCCGTCATCCTACTTCATGAAGCATCCGCTGGCCCAGCATCCGGATGAAGAAGCAAGGGAGATGGTCGAAGAGTTTATCGTCGCAGAAAGGGAGAGGTAATTGCTCAGTGCATGGTTCGGACACTTTCTTGACAAGCCGCTAGCCCCTCTGGCAAAACGGATACCCTTTGATCCTAACGTCATAACAATTGCCGGTTTATTGGTAACGGCCGTCGCAGCTGTTGTAATCCCAGCTAACCTTGTCGCAGGAGGCTTTGTGATTCTCGCGGGAGGCGCCTTCGACATGCTCGATGGCCTGATTGCGCGAACTAACGGAAAGCGTACACAATTCGGGGCCTTCCTCGACTCGACACTTGACCGGTATGCAGATTCAATGCTCTTCATAGGAGTGTCCTGGTATTTCTACGAGTCGGGAAATATCATGGGGGCATTTTTGTCAGTGGGTGGCCTTGTCGGATCTTTGGTGATAAGCTATGCCAGGGCGCGCGCCGAAGGGCTCGGCATAGACTGCAAGGTGGGGATACTTGAAAGGCCCGAGAGACTTATTCTCCTGGCCTTCGGATGTATATCGGGCCTGCTTTTCCCTATTATAATTCTAATCTTCCTTCTGAGTCACTTTACTGTCATCCAGAGGATCGTCCATGTTAGAAAACAACTAAAAAGTTAACTCGTTAACTCCTCAATTGCGATGCTGTCGCCCTTGTATCTTCGGACCTTATAATATATACTTTATATAACTTTTTACGTCTGAATTAGCATGTTGTTCCAAAAAGTAAAGAATTAAGGGGGAGCCATATGGGGGGCCAATACTGGACAGTACTGATGACCATCGGTTTCTTCATCGGTTTTATTGCGCTGGCGGTCGCTTTCGTTTTTTTCATCTATGGGGCAATTCAGTTAAAAAAGATGGTGGAATGCTTGAATGATTTTTGCAAGACTACTGACGAGAGACTGAAGCCTGTTCTCGAAGAAACTGAGAGGACCATGAAGAGCATTCGTGCCGTAACTGACAATGTCGCGAGGGTCACCGGGAATATCAAAGAAGTCTCAGAGGCAGCGTCCGATGTCGCTGAAAATATACGTGCCGTCAGCATGATCATCGACGACGCGAGGGACCAGATATCGCTCAGGAAACGTGGCATAATGGCAGGAGTTCAAACGGCGCTTGGCGTTTTAATGAAGCATCACAAGTAGAGGAGGTAATACTATGAGCCATCACGATGAAGAAGGTTACAGTTCAGGGTCTGTATTGCTAGCATTTGTTTTGGGAGGAATGGTCGGCGCCGGCGTGGCGCTTCTTCTCGCTCCTCAGTCGGGTACCGAAACGAGGAGGAAGATAAAAGAACTTACCGACGACGTAAAAGAGAAGGCTACCGATTACGCTGGCACTGCCAAGGAAAAAGTGGTTTCGACCGTGGACAAGGCTAAGGAATTGTACGAAGAAAAAAAATCTGCTATCTCCGCAGCTGTTGAAGCCGGGAAGGAAGCATACGAAAAAGAAGTCGCCAAGTAGTCATGCATGAGCTTTCGATAGCAGAGAGTCTGCTGGAAGTCGCCTTAGAGAATTGCAGCAACCAGGGATTTAACAGGGTAGGGAGCATAAAGGTGTTGATTGGCAAGGCATCCGGGGTCATGCCGGATGCCTTGCTTTTTGGATTCAATGCAGTCAAGGAAGGGACTACGGCTGATCAGGCCATACTGGAGATCGAAGAAGTGCCGGTCTCAGGCCACTGCAATATATGTGGGAAAGACTTTACGACCGAAGATGTCTATGTCCTGAACTGCCCCCATTGCGCAGGGGTATCATTCACCATTAAGACCGGTCGTGAATTGATGATAACGGAAATGGAGGTTTTTTGAATGAAACTGAAGCTGGCCGACAAGATCCTCACAGCCAACGAGCGGATCGCCGAAGGTAACCGGAAGTTCTTCGACGAGCGGGGTATCTTCGTAATCAATCTCATAAGTTCGCCTGGAGCAGGTAAAACTACGCTGCTTGAAACTACTATCAAAGCCCTTGGCAGTGAAGTGAAACTGGGCGTTATCGAAGGTGACATAATGGGGACTGACGATGCAGAGCGAATCGACCGGCTCGGAGTGCCTGTTGTGCAGATAAATACGGGCGGGGCCTGCCATCTTGACGCAGGCATGATCTCCGATGTGCTCGGGGAACTTCCTCTCGATACAACCAGGCTGCTCTTCATCGAGAATGTCGGCAACCTTGTTTGTCCGGCAGAGTTCAAACTCGGCGAAGATGTCAAGGTCGCTATCCTGAGTCTCACCGAGGGGCATGACAAGCCTTTGAAATACCCCATTATATTCCAAGAGTCCAAAGCCCTTCTCATCAGCAAGGTTGACCTTAAACCGTTTCTCGACGTCGATGTCGAGAAGATCAAGCGTGACGCGCGTTCCCTTAATCCCTCGATCGAGATCTTTGAGATTTCAAGCAAGACGGGTGAAGGCATAGGGCAATGGGTGCAGTGGATCAAGACGCTGATTTCATGAGGGTCGCCCTCAGGGAGGCGGAAGTAGCCTTCACTGAGGAAGAGGTCCCGGTGGGCGCTGTGCTCGTTGTTGACGGAGAAGTCATAGTTTCAACCCGCAATAACAGGGAAACATCCTTCGATCCCACCGGTCATGCAGAAATCAAGGCCATCAGGGAAGCCGCTATTAAGCTGCATAGATGGAGGCTTTCGGATGCCACCATCTATGTCACCAAGGAACCCTGCCCCATGTGCGCCGGTGCGATGGTGAATGCTCGTCTGGGCAAGCTAGTATACGGATGTGGAGACGTGAAGGGAGGAGCTGTGGCGAACCTCTATCAGCTGCTCTCCGACAGCAGGCTCAACCATCAAGTCGAAGTCGTCTCGGGTGTGCTCGAAGAAGAGTGCGGGCAACTGCTTAAAAGATTCTTTGCTATACGTAGACGCAGTGCCTGAGATAGAAATAATCAGATAAGAAATTCGCCGTCCTTTAACTGGACCAGGAAAAAATCATTCATGTATAATAACAAGTCGTCTTTTGGCGGCTGTGGAGAGGTGGCTGAGCGGTTGAAAGCGGCGGTCTCGAAAACCGTTGTGGGGGCAACCTCACCGGGGGTTCGAATCCCCCCCTCTCCGTAGTTGTATTATTGAATCGTAACGGTTATTTGGCTTTTGACTCATTGGCGGGAGCTTTAAAACATATCATTTTTCGGGATATTTAAGATGCATAAATATTTTCAGCAATATCTTTCTTATGTCATATAAAATCCCTACGCCGATGACAGGAACGGCGTCCCCCCTTGAGATCATCTCAAAGGTCTTGCTCAGGCATCAGTAACTGAAAACCACCCAAATCTACTTGGGAAAGATCTCCGATACTGATGCCATCAGGTGGATGGGTATTCTGCATGGAATTAGGAAGGTAAGATAATATTTGATCGCCAAGGTCTGCAGCTTTCGACGGCATGATTGTTCTCCTACCACCTGGGTCGTTCCCAGGTTAAAATAACTATGCCGTATAGAAGCCATCAGATTATTCCAGAAATGGTCATTCTTAGGCGCAGGCTGTCTATGCTGATTTTGAGGTGTCATCGAGAAGCGACGATTGATTTGTTCCTATAATATGGAGTGGACGTTACACTGAGAGGATGCATTGTTACGAGTGGTACTATACGCCCGAGGCATGATGAGTAATAGACTAGGTTTCTACTCGAAATGCTTTGTCTTTCTTCTCACGCTTCTTAATCACGGCTATAAACAATAGAACTGTGATCGTCGCCAACCCACTCACCATAACGGCCCAAAGCAAAAGTCCACGTTCAGGTGATGCGAGCAGCTTTGAATAGAAGACAATGAACATCAGAGAAACAAAAGCAAGCTGTATACAAATAAGCAATATTATGCCCGCTTTCTTAGCCTGTAATTTTCTTAGAATAGGAAGGCTAAACTTCGTCACAACCAATACATAGATGATGTTCAAGCAGACAAAGAAATACCACCCCTTTGAGAGATGAAAGAAGTCTTCTATTAGATAGGCCAAACCGACACTCAACATTAAAATAATTAGTGCTGCAATTATCTGATATAGGCTATCTTTTATCCTTATTGTGAACCCGCTTGACATACGAATAATTATATCATGTGCTACGCCTTTGGTTTTCAGAAAATTAGAGGAAAAAGAGTTTTGATGAATTATTTCAGAAGCACGTACAAACTGTGACATTGCGTCGGTGACGGTTAGCAGGTGGAGAACAGTCAAATATTCTTTACATATTTCATCCCGTACTCATCATGGGCCATTTGATCTAAGAAAAGTAAAGTACAGCTACGACTAACTTTTTGGCGTTTAGAGCATTCTTATCACTAGCTTCTTAAGATCAACATTGGTGATACAGTTCATTTCACAATGTTTCTGCTCGAAAGGAAACCTATGCTACTACTAGATTATAACGATATCGCTGCCTGAGAGACAGAGGGGTTGACGCTACGATCACCGCATTTGACAGGGGTGTTCGATAACGGAGGAAACTTGCGATGAAGCTCCTTATTATGCTATTTGCTTCGTTTAGCATCATAGCAATGCTGAGTCTTTGGGTGATATCGCCTGCGCGCGGTGAAAATGTGGTCACTGAGTTTGTACCAGCTGCATGGCTTTCAGGTGCAGTTGACGTGGATGAATTGAGAGTGACTTTCTCGACAAGCCGGGCCCATACGGCATCTCTCGACAAGAATGGGCAGCACTGAAGGGGCAGATGAAGGATGGAGATGACATTCGAGCCTTCTCCTTACCACCGGATTCGTTGAGGCACTTGGCTGGTCGGGCAGGATACGCTCTTGTGCGTAAAGGCAAGGTAATTGCTGGCATTTTTACCTTGATAAACTGAATGGCCTAACACAGCGTGTAGAATGTATCACAAAATCAGTCTTTCTCTGAAGCTCATAGCGCTCCATTTCTCCTTCTCTGGAGAGGTAATCTCAAATCTGACGTGAAGGAAAATGGAAATACTAATGCCCAGAAATAGCAGCGTTGGAATTGATCAATGGTGCAGTCAAGAAACGGGAAGAATTCGAATAGGGTTGACTAGAACTTCGTATGGTCATGAGTTGCCGAAAAAGATATACTTAAACAGTAAGGAACACATATGGTGCATTATTCAGGACAATTAAGCAGATTGATAGAAAGCGGCCAGGTTAGAAAATCATATCCCCTCAGGCGGAATCTGCTGATATCGTTTTCATCTGCTCACTTTGCAGTGGATGCGGGTTGCTCATTGTGTGCTTGCTTGCTGCTAACTCGTTGGGGCGTATCCTCGGCTGAGTTTTACAAGTTGGTGATGATATACAACCTTGTGGCATTCGGTAGTCAGCCGCTATTTGGGTGGCTACTAGATGTTGCTAAGTGTCAGCGTGAGGGGATGATTATGGGGGTGTTGCTGACTGCAGCTGGATGTGCTGCTGCCGGGGGCAGTCTTGTCCCGGCGGCCCTACTGCTCGGCGTGGGTAATGCGTTGTTTCATGTGGGGGCGGGGGCAGGCATATATGCCATTAGCAGTGGGAAAGCGACTCCGTCCGGGGTGTTCATTGCTCCTGGGGCAGTTGGTCTCTTCGCAGGGGGAGTACTGGGTGCGACGTCGTGGATATCGCCTTACTACGCAGCAATCGTTCTTTGTCTGATAGCTTGGGGTCTGATACATATCCCTGTTGCTGACTTACAAATGCCAACCGAACAACATCATACCGCCCCACGGCGGAGAACGTCATATTTCAGTATAGTATTGTTGCTCTTGTTGCTGGTGGTTGCATCTCGTTCTTTTATAGGGTTTTCTATGCCGGTCCCTTGGCAAGAGATGGAAGGCGCCCCGCTGATGTTGGTTGTCATGGCGTTTGCAGGCAAATCATTGGGAGGATACCTGGCGGACAGATTGGGATGGACAACATGGTGTGGCACTCTGTTACTTCTGACGTCAGTGCTGGCCGTTTTTTATCAACAATCTTTCGCGGCAGCCTGTGTTGCGCTGCTGTGCGTACAGGCAACGACCGGAGTAACTCTAGTGGCTACCCAGTCACTGTTTCCGGGCTTCTGTAGGCGATACCGAGAGCCGACCCAAAACCGATATTTGGGACAGTCCTAAAACTGGGCAATGGGCACAGCACGGCGGCGCCCTTACGGCGTAAGGACGAGCGGAAGAAGCAGACGTGAGATCTGCGATGAAGTTTCAGGACTACTTGGATTTATGTTTTTTGAGTAACCGATAGGATCTCCCTTCGAAGGTAATGAACCTCCCATTGAAACTGAGACGATCGAGGATCGCTGATGCGGCAGTTGCGCTGAAGATAGACCCCCATTCTTTTGGCGCAAGATTCGTGGTCACGATAGTAGGGAGTATCTCATTTCTTTTGGATATGATCTGAAAGAGTGTGTCGGTGTCTTCTTTTTTGTGATACGTATACCCCAGCTCGTCAATACACAAGACCCTAACCTTGGCATAGTAATCGATTCTGGCAGCCGGGTTGAGAGCCTTGTGAACTTTTGAAACGAGGTCGAAAGCGGTAATACGGGCAGTTGAAAAGCCTTGGAGAATCGCCTCGTAACAGATAGCGGAGGCAATATGTGATTTACCAAGCCCGGTATCTCCGATGAGGAGGAGGTTGTAGGCACTTTCTATCCATGGCGAGTTGACGAACGCCATGACATCTTCTTTGCTGATTTTCGGATTGAAATGCCAGTCGAACTGGTCCAGTGTTTTTACATGTTTTATGCCCGACATCCTCAGGAGTCTTTTGATCTTATGCTGTCCTCTGTATTCGTTCTCCATCTTAAGGAAACCGGTGATAATATCTCTGTGGTCGGAGGATATCTCCTCGGCCGGTGTTTTACAGCCCAATTCAGTAAGCAATGCTTCGAGGTTAGTCATCGTATTCCTCCAGTCCTCTGGGTTTATAGGAGATGTTTAAAAGTGCTCCGTTTTGCGGTTGAACTGTTTCGGCTTCGACAGATTCCATACGCAGATAAGACAGGAAAGTCCTCAGCCTGGGTGACTTCTTCTTGAGGCATTCCGAAGCGACACTTACCAGCATCCCCCTGCTATGGGTTTTCATAAGCTTGAAGATCTCATAGGCCGTCTTCTGAGGCTCTTCTCCGCACACCTGGTTCTTAACCATGAAGTCCGAGATCGCCGGGTGCAGGTCCGTTATAACGGCATGTATGCGCTGCATCTTTGCCTTTACGGAGAGCTTACAATAACTCCTGTGGAGGGGATTTATAATCTGCTGCCGTCTTTCAAAGGATCTCGGATGAGAGGCCACCTGTTTGTCGCCGTCGTAGATCTTGACAGCATCAGGGGTTGAGTGAATGGACAGCGATTTGCCGACGAGATAATCGGGCACGGAGTAGCTATTCGTATCGAAGATCATCATGGCAGTCTTGGTCGTCTTCACCGGCGGATGGATAAAGACATTGTTCCATGGTTTCTGAGGCAGGGGCCTGAGTTTCTCTTCTTGAATTAGATCCGCCGGTTTTTTCTCGGTAGCTCTGTGGACCGTGTGGTTCTTATGATTGACCCATTCACGAAGCCCCTGGTTCAGGGCTTTCAGCGAAGCATACTTCTCCATAGTATTGAAGAATGTACCCCGCATGGTCCGTATGACGCGTTCAACGCGGCCTTTCTCGTTACCGGCCCCGGGGTTGCACAGGCGTATCTCCAGGCCATAATGGCGGGAGAACTCCACAAATCTCGGATTATAACGGATATCCGGCCGACGCTTTAATACCACAGTGGAGAGATTGTCATACCTCATTCCATAGGGCATGCCTTGCAAATCGTACAATGCCATCATATGCCCCTCTATAAAAAACTCAAACGAATTGCGGGCAAATACATGGGCAAACAGATACCGCGAGTAACTAAGGATCAAGACAAAGCAGTAGAGCTTTCCCAACCGGGGATGATTGATAAAACACCAATCCACTTGCGCCTCCTCAGCCGGCAAGAAGGTGAGCGGGTGATATGCTTTGGTACTCTTGTTTCGGAACATCCTCGTATACTTCACAACCGCGGTGTAGCTGACCTCTACCCCCCTGTTATGCAACCACTGATGGATCTGCTGCGCCCTCAGTGATGGATGTTCCTTGAACCATCCGGCGATGATATGCCGATATTCATCCAGTATGAAAACCCTCTTTACCTTATCTTGTTGAGAGTATCCCTGATATATACGCGAAGCTCGCTTTCGCGAAATACCCGTCTTATCTTGTATCTGATAAAAGCTCAGCTTCAGGACGTCCCGAAGATAAAGTATGGTTTGTCTTGTCGTCTCTTCCATCACTTCTCCCTTGAGGTATGTTCTTAACTTGCCAGTACGGTTTCCGATAACCTATAAGCCCCTCGGACATCAGTTCCTTCCTGAGGCGATCGAGCGCCGAGCCGTCCAAGCGCAGGATCTCCGATATCGATTGGTCAGAATAAAAACTCCGTCCTTCCCGATCCCCCACAACCACCAAAAATAGATACAGGGCCATGGATTCATGGCTTAACCGGTTGAGATAACCACGGTGAAGCATCTGGTGGTCGATTATGGAGTAGCTCCTTGCCCATCGCATGTGTTCATCCTAAAACACCACGGCAATGGATTCAATCTAATCTTGTATCTCACGGCCCCTTTTTACCGCCAGCGACGTAGAACCCGCATCCACACTGCCTTACAAGCCGTATCTCGTCTTGTATCTCGTTTTTGAACATTCCATCCGGTATCACTAAAACCATTGTCTTTACTGGTTCCGCAGGGGGTATCTCGTCTTGTATCTCACGGGCCTTTTTCCTCCAGAGCCGCTGGTAATCGGGATGATTACTTCGCCATTCCTTTACTTCAGAGTACCGACCCCTGAAATACTCAGGATTTGCGCCCAACCACTTCTTATGGCTCTCCCTCTTACGTTTTGCTCTGCACTTTGGGTCCTTGCAACTCTTTTGGGTTCTTCTGGCTCTTGGATCAGGCCTGTAATACCGACCACAGTAAACGCACCTCGATTGTCCTCTGTTTGTCGTATCCATTCATTATGTTGACAGATGCAACAGTTGCCGGGCTTCAGCATGGGAAATCAGGAAATCAAAGGAATGAAATACAATGGCTGGGGAGGAGGGAATCAAATACAAAATAAAAGTGGGACAAGAACATTGCTGCTATTAGGTCAGTTCTCGGTATCGCCTACAACTTCCCTGCTTTCTCATTCGGGCTACCCTGCATTGCTCTATTGGCGGGAGCGTACCCTTTCTTGAAATCTCAGCCAATCTCTATTCTAAATCCATATTGGATTACCGGTGCCGCACTCTGCGCTACTGTGGCAGTAATTGCAGCGTTAATAATTTTCAAAAAAAGGAGCTCAACTATGTCGAATCTTAGAATTACCTGTTTGGTGTTGCTGCTTTTGTTGTTGACTGCTGTTACAGTTTCCGCAGATATTGTACCGCCACATGGCGGGAGCCGGGGTCGTCCCTTAGTCGTATATTCTTCAATCCACCTCACTGTTGAGAATGTGCCCAAAGGCATGGTCCTTATATTGCTAGGGGATAAAAATGAACTTCTAACGATGGCCCACAATGCTGAGATGATCACGGTTAAGGGAGAAAGCAATCTTTATCTGGCGTTGGAGAACAAATTGTCCAAACCATTTAATTATGACAAGGATGCACATAAACTTATCTGGCTGAAGCAGTATCGAAAGGACGATATCCCTGTATCTCCGGGCCCCCCCCCGCCCCCTATGCTGGTACGAGGCACTGTGAAGACTGTCGGACCACAAAATTACGTTCTGGAGAGTCGACTAGGCTATTAATGTCCATAACCCCTTATGGTCTGATATTTCTGAAGGGAATGCTGTTAACCCAGGCAGTCGAGGTGCCTGTTGCATGGTTATTGCTTTCTATGCTGACTCGGCGCTCAGGAATACCAAGATCATCTTTGCGGATAGTGGCCGCGACGATCATCGGCAATCTGGCGACGTTTCCATGGCTCTGGTTCGTGTACCCTGAATTTATGACTTATGGGTATACCGTTGTGCTGGGCGAGATTACCGCTGTAGGACTGGAAGCGCTCCTTTATTACCTCATTATTGGTACTGGGTATAAGTATTCGTTGCTAGTATCGGTTGCGGCAAATTCTGCTTCTGTTCTTACAGGGTTATTGATTATGCCTCCATAGCAATGAGATAAGGCTTGGAGGGGTGCCTTGGCATTTCCCCCGCTTGCAAGGGAGACTGTACGCCGCCTTCTATGTAAATCTGATTGCCTATGTGTATGTGTCTCAATGTCGAATATTTCAATAATCCAGTTGAATTCAATGCTTTCACCAGTCAGACGAGGACTTCGGGAAAGAATATAAGGAGTTCAACCGTGGGTTTCTGCTGTCTTAATTGCGGGAGGCTTTTTGCACAACTACGTACTTTTATTGACACATAATCATTCTTTAGTAGAATTAGACTATCTGAGAAAAACAAAAGCAACTTGGAGCTCTTGTCATGCGATTTAATGCGTTGGTCATTGTTGTAGTGCTGAACATTGGGTTAATCTCCTCGGCCTGGGCGGAAGAATATGGGATACCCACAGTTTATCTTCCACGCCCCTCAGAAACAGTGCCAGGCATCCGCATCGGTTGGTTTATCAACAACTTCAAAGGTGCAGCACAAGCAGCTCAGAGCCAGAAAAAAATGCTCGTGGTAGTTTTCAGGGAAGACCAGTGCGCATGGTGCGCTCTTCAACTCGCACATGTGTTCCGATGCGAAGCATTCAATGAACTGGCGGGCCATGCGATTTTTGACATGGAATCGCCCAGTGTTAGTCCGGACGGCAGAGCGCTAGAAAACAATTTGGGAATTGCCTCATACCCTACGATTTCAGTAATGACCTTTAAGGGTAATCACATCAATGAACGAGAACGTTTGATTGGTTTCAGTTCTTTGCCGAAATTACTCCCGGTACTAAAGAAATCACTAATGCTCGGTAATGGGCCGCTCTACACAGGTTCCAAAGCTGCGAAACTCTCTACTAAGATTTATTATGGCGAGCCAATACCGTATTGTGGTGATGATGTTGAAAAGCACGTCCATGCCCAACACTACTCTCCTAAATATCGCCCGTAACGTGTCGGCCAACAATGAAGCATAGGTGCCGAATACTGGAGCGAGCACCCTTAGGACCAAGGAGAATTCGAATATAATGACTGACAGAAGGGTTGCTGATAATGGCACGTGGATGTAGTTGAGTGGTTTATAGCAACAGTAGACTTCATAGGCCTCCGCAAGAACCCAAAGAGTCATGTGTTTGAAGACGTGGGTTCGCAGCCCTTGTTAGTCCTAGCATATCTTTGTTCACTCTCCGATCACCTGCCCGAACGGAATCCAGGTTTTGCCGTTGAACTTGATCAAAAACAACTTCTTGATCGGTTGATAGTCGGTCGGGGTTGTCGTTATTCTGATTCCGGGACGGAGCATCCCAAGTTCCAGATTGAGACTGGCAGCCTGCTTCATCACGTTCATACGGGTCAGATTGTCACCGCACTGTTTCAGCACTTCAACCAGCGCCTGCGCACGTTCGTAGCCAGCCACGTTGTTTTGATCTCTTAGACTTGCCTGCGAATTGTATTTACTCATCCAGTTAAGAAACTCGCGCACTGCTGGGTCTTCGCGTGCTTGCGTATGCGTCCAACCCTTAGAGCGGGCGTTCGAGATTATTCCAACAGCTTTATCGAGGCCAGCAGGGTCCAGAAAAGCAGCAACAGAGAGGGATGCGTTGGGAATGAATTGCAACGGATGCCAGCCGATGTCATAGGCCTTGCGAATCGCCTGGGTAGCAAACTTTCCCCACGCCAGATTTATAAAAATATCGGCGCCGGAACTTTTAAGTGCCTCAATCTGCGAAGTAAGGGTTGCATCAGTATACGAGTAGGATACCTCCTTTGTAATCATTGTCGAGGTCATATCAGCCAGGCCATCGTGTATACCTTTCAGATACTCTTTGCCTGCAAGGTTGTCTGCGTAAAGTATTGCTATTTTAGAGTTGGATTTATTTTGCAGGATATACTTCGCGTAGGCCAATCCCTCTGTTCTATATGAAGCATAAAAACCCATAGTCCAGGGGAAATGCGTCGGATCGTCGAAAGCCGCAGAACTACTCTGAAGGAAAAGTTGTGGCACTTTCTTGTCATTTAGGTATGTGCGAATCGCCAAGTTGCTTTCAGTACCGAAGGAACTGAAGATCAGCAAGACACCATCCTGTTCAACCAGCTTGTGCGCCAGTTCAACAGATTTGTGAACATTAGAGCCATCGTCTACGGTTACAAAGTCGATCTTGCGACCATTTATTCCGCCGCGATCGTTGATCATCTGAAAGTATGCAGCCTCTGCACGCCCTTCAGCTCCGTATTCTTTGAACAGACCTGTGTAAGGACTGATGTTGCCGATTTTGATCTCGGCGTCCGTGGCACCCATGTCGTATTTCTTCTGCGCCACCGCAGGTGTGACTAGAAGGGCGATTGCGAACATTGTCGTTGCAAAAAGACGAAGTATGAAAGAGTTCATGTTCACTGCCTCCATCCCGTAAAAAACCGCCCATAATCGGCTTAGCCTGTAGTTATCTATTGCTGAGATATTTTCTAGACTGTATCTAAATTTAGAAATCAAGTCAAGCGATAAACAAAACAGTGAATTCAAGTCATGCCTCGATGAATCCATAGAAAAGATGCCACGCTATCTTTTGGGTAGTGCACCACATTTCTCAGCTATGCAGATCTGGGCATGTTACCAGGATTCACTCCACGATAGGACTGTGATATATTTTTATCAGAAATTACCAAATATCGGGTACTGGTGGCACTCGCTATTAGCAGTAGTTAACGGGATCAAATCCTTATGATTGGACAGATTCAACATATCGAGAGAAGGTCCGTCAATCACAGAAGCCCGTATTCTCCGTAAAATGTGGATATGGCAAAACATTCCAGCACGTGACTATGCCATTTTTCCACTTTACAATATCCACATTTCCATCTTGGGAAATAACCATTGCCATTGAATCATGCAACTCATTACAAAGTTGATAGACAGCCCGGTGTCGCATACCCACCATGTCCACAGGTTCCAAAGTTGTATGATCGCCCTCGGAATCCAATGATCGTGCAATGTCACTCACCTTATCCAAAGGGCCCCGTATTACTCCCCCGAAACCCATGAGCTCTTGCCTTTGTGACATTATGACAGCACCGTCAATAGCAGTCAAACTAGCAACGAAATGTGCGTATTCAAACACAGCTTCATCGATCTGGTTTAGTACATCATTCTTGCTAGCAACATACTCATTCCAGCCCACTGTCCGCTCCACCTGGTTCGCGTCTCCGTAACTTGCCGCTAGCGTGTTCATGAGCTTAACAAGCAGCGTACGAAATCTGTTCCTGGGTTCCTCCTCTCTAAACTGGTACTTAATGTTCAGGTAGTTGTTGGGAGAGCAAACTTCTAATGCTCTCTCGGGAGACAGAGAGATAATAGTACCGCCGTGGTGAGAATTGCGCACTGTGCTAATTATGCGTTTAATTACCTGCTGAGCTATCATGTTCGGGAAGTGCCGTTCCAATCGTGCCCAGGGCGCATTTGTCTTTAAGCGTGCAGCCTCATGTAGATTCCAGAGTTCCATGTATGTCTCAACACGGCCTTCACTAAGCCAGCGAGAATCCAACACACTTTTAGAAGGAGTGAATATCTTTCCACCGTTAAGCATCGCGATCATTACAGAGCCTTTGTATACCACTATGTGCCCAGGACGTGGCACATACAAAACAAGCGATTTAGGCAGCGGCGAGTATTCAAGACTGCCTCCCCTTATTGCCTGTATCCATCGCTGGCCTGAGTGTATAAGACCCCAAATTTGCAGTTCCCCTTCGTGATTTGCGCTCACTCCGATCAGTGAACGGTAATAATCAACTGCAGGCGCTAATTTTCTCAATTCATATTCATTGAAGGGACGAGACTCACTAAAAATCAACCTGTGCAGTCCGTTGGGCGGCCCGTCTTCGGCGGCAAGCTTTTCGGGGTCTCGCAAAATAAGCCTGAATCTTAAAGGTCTCTCCTCTTCCATCATTATGCTGGTTTGGTAACAAGTCGAGATAAGCCTGTCTAACACTTCGGGGTCCGATAACTGATCACATTTAACATCTATGGATGAACCGTGGGTACAGATTCCGGATTGGCCAGCACCCCATTTTTCGAGAATTATCTCCACCAAATTATTCGGATAAGAATGAATCATATCTCGATGTCTCCTATTTGTTTTCTATTCTTACCTTGCAGTGCACACAACTGTCCAACTTTTTTTTCTGCGGAATTAACCTACCGAGCCTGTTTCTTATAGGTTGTCTTCATGCTTTTCATATCATCTAATTAGTATAGTAATTGAGGAAGCAATTATCTTGTCATCCAGTATCATGGTCTCCTTTTGCAAGCCATACGGAAAGATCAAATATAAACAATCAAATGTGAGATGAGCACTTTAAGACCGAACATATACATCTGTTGGTCAGATGACAGAATCGGTAGTATTTCACTGAAAAGATTTCAGTTCTGCCTATTATTTATACATATTTATATAAGAAAGACGAAACGGATAGTTGAAAAGTTACAGATAGTAAATATTTAGTAATAAAATCAGGTTAATCACTTTGGCCATCTGCACAAAACGGTTGAAAGCTTCCCGAAAATAATTATCGTAGCGCCAAGGTAAATCCGAGGCATTGGGAATCCCGTGATAGCCGGATGAAACCTGTCGTTGTTGTCCAGTGGGAGAGAGGCGGAAGCGCTTCAAGTTCCATCCGATCAAAGCCGAGCCTGCAGGTCGGAAGTGAACCCGCGTGCGTCCTCGCAAGGGGCGTGTATGGAGCCGGGTGTAGCGTGTATGCAGGCCGTGTTACTGAGCCCCGAAATATTTATCATTGTGGTCAGAACGATAATTTCCTGAGAAACAGGAAAGAAAGCTGACGCCTTTGATGATGCGGAAGGCAGCAGTTCTGGTTGCGTTAAGGTGGGCACGGAGGACACCACCGGGGTCTTGGAGCAGGGCATGTATGCAAAGGGATAACTAGGTAACTTGGGAGGGCCGCATGTCTCTATGCTAAAACCCTGAAGGAAAGAGGGCGACCGGAAGAACAAAAGCTCCAGGCGTCGATGTAGGCTTTCGTGCACAGACGAGCGAAGCCAGAAAGCGAGCATGGTACCGGAATCGAGCGACAAGCGAAGAGACTCGGGAAGGGCATGAGGCAGTCTTAGCCGAGCATAACATTTCACTGAAAGGAAATATGGGAAAGACTTCGAGCTTACAAACCGTATCAACGAAACTTCATAATATTGCAGAGCAGGCCATCCGATACCCGGAGATGGTGTTGACGACGCTGGCGCATCACATTGAAGTGGAATTACTGCGGGAGGTCTACAAGCTGATCCGTAGTGACGCTGTGCCCGGAATCGACCGGGTGAGTGCGGAAAGATACGCATCAAACCTCGACGAAAATCTTGTAGGATTGCACGCACGATTAAAGGGCGGACGCTACAACGCGTAGCCTGTGTACCGAGTGTGGATACCGAAGGATGACGGTGCGGAAAGGCGCGCGGACGATTTCGTTATGGGATTTCAGCATAAGGAGGAGGCAGAGCGGTTCCTGAAGGAACTGAAGGATCGATTTGCCAACCATGGTCTGGACATTCATAATGAGAAGCCCCAGCTTATCGAATTTGGACGATTTGCGGAAGCAAACCGACAGGAACGAGGAGTAGGGAAGCCTGAAACATTTGACTTTCTGGGGTTTACGCACATATGCGGTCGCCGAAAAGACAATTGTTTCACAATTCGTCGTAAGACAATCGCCAAACGTCTCCGGACAAAACTCAAAGAGGTGAGGGGAAAGATCAAGCGTATGAGGCATGAACCAGTACCAGTACAAGGTAAGTGGCTCCGATCAGTAGTGCAAGGTCATCTCAACTATTTTGGGGGTGCCCGGTAACAATGAAGCGATTGATTCATTCCGGATAGAGGTCTGCAAGGCATGGTTTTTTGCTCTGAGAAGTAGAAGCCACAAGTCCAGAGGACTGATGTGGGAACTAATCAAACGTCTTTTGGTGAAGTGGTTACCTACAGCCAATAGACAGCATCCATACCCGTATCAAAGGCTCCGCGTGAATTACCCGAGGTAGGAGCTGTGTGAAGTAATTCTTCGAGCACGGATCTGTGCGGGGGGCTTCTGGTAACGGACGTCCCTACCGCGAAGAGGGAGCGGCGAGCAACCGCTGCTTCTACCCGGGAAATCAGATCCTCAATAACAGAGGGGAAATTATCATATTCTTAGCACTGGCTGAAATAGAAGGTGAACACAGTATTCCTAATCGATGCAAGTACCCGTTTTATGAACACCCAAATCCCATTATTGCAGCTGTAAACTTCCGGATTCAGAAAGTCGCCCGCTGTATATATAATCTTGTCATGTAGGGGGCGAATGCCCGCTAGTATATTGACCGTTAAGCCACCCAAAAGGATAAATAGTCTATGAACTTAGCTATGTCTTCGATGTTTCCGCGGAGAACATTTCAGGCATTCGGAAAACCTGCAAGCGCGTGCTTCTTGATCGTGCTAGCACGTTGAATCTACAAACATTCATCTGGTCATCCAGGAGCGTGCTCGTAATGTTGTCACTGCATATGGGAATATCTATTGTGGCACTCGCATGCGAAAGGGCGAGTAACTGTGTACATAAACATCCACCTAAACCGTCGCGCCGGTTCTCGACCCACCTGCGAGGGCGTGGGGATGCGATTCCCCAGCGCTAATCTCTTCATCAGATTTTGGCACTTGAGACGCTGATTATTTTCAGCAGGCATCGACAACGGCCCGATTCCTTTTGTAGGACAGGACCGACTATAAAATTCGCCTTTGTCTGATATTTTTTCGTCTGCATTTGGGATATGCTTGAATCAGGAAGGCATTGCAATGTCATTCTCGGGTTAGCCATATGAACACTGACGAGAAAGGGACTGAGTGTCGGATGTGGTGAGCAAGCCCTCAGCAGCGAGAGGGAAGCCTGAAGCATCCGTGAAAGAGCCCAATGTAAAAAGAGCTACGGTCCCCCCAGAATGCATTGCAGACAATAAAAGAGCTGCACGACAGGCAAAGGGATGTTTTTATCCGGCACAATTGTGACGAAAGTGCTGGAAGTAGTGGTAATTAGCCCTGATGCGAGTTGTGCGGCTCTGGTAATTTCAATGCCCAGGGATTGACTGGGCTTTTATTCAGTATAGCTAAATCCGATTATCGGAGAGGAGGTGAAGAAGGGATGAAGAAAGAGCTGAGCACAAAGGTTCTAGCGAAAGAGGCAATCCTCTGGGACAGGCTCAAGAAAACGACTCCTGGTAAGGTATGCCGCAAGTGAAGCAGTTGAAAAAGTTAGACGCTGCCAGGTCGGCAGTAACAGAAGGGCGAAAGCAGATACGCGTTTGTGATGCAGTCAACGTATCTGCTTTCTTTATTAACGAATAAAGACTACCAATTCTCAAATGGGGAATTGCTATGTCAGTCAACAACACTCATGATTTCTTTATACAGTGGCACATTACCCCGAGAAATGCAATCTCCATTGCCTTCATTGCTATCAGGAGGACCGGCTAACCACGGAACTACCGCTGAAGTCGATGAAAGAAGTCATAGACGAAGCTGCAGATATGATCTGGGACTGGGAAGAGACCTATGGCGTTAAAATCCCGATGAGTTGCAACATATCAGGTGGTGAGCCTCTTCTTCGCTCCGATCTGTTCGAGATACTCGAGGAAATATCATGGAAAGGTTCCGATATATATATTCTCTCCAACGGCACCAAGATAACTAAAGAGATTGCAAGAAAGCTGGCTCGCAATAAAGTAAGCGGGGTGCAGGTTAGCATCGAAGGCCCCGAGAAGATCCATGAGGATATAAGGGGGAAAGGTAGCTTTGCAGCGTCAATCTCAGGAGTGAAAAACCTTCTCGCCTTTGGGATACCAGTGACACTGAATTCGACTCTCTCAACGGTTAACGCCGGATATTTCCCCGAAATGGTAAGCCTCTCTAAATCTTGTGGTGTCCAGAAGCTTGGATTTTTGAGGCTCGTCCCTTATAGGCGGGGATCAGCAATGCTAGACAAGATGATTGCGGTTGATGAGGTGAAGAAGTTGCACAGGAATATATTTTCAATGGATGCATCCCCGGTCAGAATCGTTACTGGTGATCCGGTCGCCTCTCAATTTTCAATGAATGAAGTCACTGAAGACTGTGGAGATACTGCACTCGGCGGCCGTGCAGCGGCAGTCTCGGGGATGACCATCCTGGTCGACGGTACTATCACTCCTTGCCGGCGGCTCAATATACCCATTGGGAATGTTTTAGAGGATTCGCTGCGGGAAGTTTGGTCAATGTTACCTGTACTGGAGGCGCTGAGGGATAGGAAAAGATATGAAGGCAGGTGCAAAAGATGGGCCAATTGCCGTGGATTAAGGGCTATCGCATATGCTTATTCAAAGGCAAACGGAAAAGAGAATTACCTGGCAGTAGATCCTCAGTGTTGCATAGAGGACAATCCGGTGCCGTGAATCCCTCAGTAACTCACGGGTGTGACTAAGTTCATAAGGAATGGTGCGAGCATGCAAGAGAAAAGAAGGGCATTTTTCATGAGTCGTTCCCTTCAGCATTCATCATCAGCAATTCTAGCATCAGTGGCATATAGAGATTGATCAGGACCGATCGGTCAAAGTCAAAACGTTGTTGACTAACTAGACGTTCCGCAATGTGTTCAATTAAAGATCGATTACAAATGAAGGCTTGTAGCGGCGTGAGGGGATCGGCCCGGCAGTGATCCTGCAGTGCATCGAGTGAGATAGAGCATCTAATAGTTTCTTCGCCAACATGCGCGGAAAAGACTATTATCTTGGAATCGCTAGCATAGATTTGTGTCTGTGGAAATCTAGCAATTGTCATGAACCTTTCAGTGTTCTAATTATCTACACTGCCTTGGAGTCCGCAAGCCCGACAAGAATAGCTATATCCGCTTTTGAGCATGAAGTAAAAGATCCCGGGAAGCGGGAAGAAGAAGCATAAGATAAGACCTATTCTTCGGCATTCCAATATTCCCACAATTCGGATTAGGACAAATTAGCTGACCGGAAGTAGGCTTCATGAGTTTTGGCGGCGCATCTAAAAAGGTTGCAGTTGACTGCCGTGGTGCCGATGCCACCGGATCGACAGCATTCATTCCGTCGCGTTTTAGGCATTCGAAATCATCCATACGGCATTTTTCCTATCCTATCCACAATTGTACTTCTATGTAAGTCGGATTTAAACGAAAATTGAGGGCAAGTGATTTGGTCGCAATCATCAGTTTTATGACCCTGGCGGCTCCGATGACTAGCAGGGTGATGGCATTTGCGTCAGATCATCAGAATAAAGCATTGTTTTAAGAAAAACTCAAGTTATGGTAATTATTGTTCGCTTTTTACAGATGTAAGTTCATCCTGTATTTATTTCGAGGGTAAAAGGTCACCCTCATTCGTGAACTGCAATGTCTCGGGGAGGCCAATTTTCTCACATCCCTCAGCTTGGAGAAAGGCAGTCTCATTGAGCCATAGCTCCTCAATCTGCAGAGTGTTGCGGATCCTTGCGACAGTGATTTCTTTATAGGGCTTTCCCTCTAATCCCCGAAATGCCCATTCTAGTGCATCGCGGTCACTACCCGGAAACGGGGGGCAAAAAGCCCGTTCCCAGAAGCCGGTGGTCTGAGCATTAATCAAGGTAGCATTCCAATCAATTGCCTCGACAAGTTTGCGCGTAGTCAGGTCTGCAAGACCAAGGCCGTTGGCGTTGCCGTCAGAGGCCGCCGACAGTCGCAACACAATAATGCGCGCGATCCTTGGTGAATCCGGTTCGGGCAGGCCAGTTATTTTCCATCTGCCGATTATGTTCGTATCAACGCCTGTGCCGCTGAAGTTCTTGCCCATTTCTTCAATTATCAGTATGTCGAGTTGCCTGAGAGGCAATCTCGGCAGCAGGCTATTGGCGTATAGCAGCAATTCCATTTCACGGCTTTCCATCTCTGAAGGCAGAAGCATTTCTATCCCGGCGGTTTTTTCGCAACCATTTTCGATAATTGCAAGTCCACCGATGACGGCAAGCTTATCAAGGGCGTGCCGCCCCATCTCTACGATCGCCTGGTACATACCCTCCGAGCTCAGCCTATGAACCTGGATTGCTCCAGGCACTTTCCCCAACCCTACAGTGAGCATTTTGAACAACCCGCTTCCAAGATTATCCCGGAAGGCTGTGTGTGGCTTAATCCTGTTCACTAACAGAATGGCATCGGCCTTGGCTGCTTCAGCATCTAGATAAAGCGTATGACCACTTGGTGTAGTGCCGATTTCCACGGCCTTGGAAGTTATCCTAATGTCAGTCTCGGTGGACTGCTCCGTGATACCCAGATGATCGAGAACGTGTCTCTGACCCGTTATGGTACCGCCTCCATGACTGCCCATGGCAGAAACAATGAAGGGTTCGGCACCCATCGCTCTCAGTGCCTTGACTATAGTACGGAGTATTAACGGTATTCCATTGATTCCTCTGCTGCCAGCAGTAACAGCCACAGACATGCCTGGACGAATGGAAAACCTGAGTCTGCGCAGTTGTTTAAAGATCTCAATATCGATTTCTCTTATGAACGGGTGAGAAAAAGTTTGTTTCACTTTTATCAAGGAAATATCGTTCATAATTAAGCAATTTCCATTCACCGGGCCGATGCCTGAACCCACTGGGATTGGCAGAGCGCCCGGGTGTGTCAGTATATGCTGATGTTACATAGAAACATCGCAATTCCCGGATGGTACAATAATTCAATGTATTTAGATATTCAGATCTATCTGCGTCTTTTGATCGAGCACTTCCATTACCGTTTTTAGCAAGATCAGGAGGAAGCTCTGATCTTCTTCTGTCAATTCATCGATATCGCTTTTTGTTCAGGATCCTCCATTAGCGCTTCAATAATATAATTCATAACATTTGGTTGTCTAGGGAGTTGAACCTTAATAATTCTATCAATCAGTCTCTCTTTGGCCTCTTCCAAGCCTTGTAAATAATCTTCGTTTCCTTCGTAACACGCCAATATCTCTTTCGATGAGACTCTGGGAATCTTACTCTGTAGTCCCTGAAACATCTTATAAATAACGAAAGCAAGGCAAACTCCCAATTCTTTAATTGCGGGGGCAATATCTACAGTGTACGATACTATGAATGCGAGGAGATCAGGTTGAGTTTTGCCGAATGTTAGAATTCCTTTGTTCATTCTGACAGACTTTAACGAGGCGACCTCTCTCCATGTTTTTCCAACATGTTTGTCAGAAATGATTTCCATGATATTCTACTCCTTCCAGATTATTGAGAATATGATCAATTATATCATGGATTGAAGGCACTGGAGGGTTGAACTTATATAAGTCCCGCTATGTTTCCACTACAACGGAACGTCAAAATCATTTTGCGAAGAACGTTGAATGCGGTTCCTACTACTCGACAACGCTGTGATGATAGGTATATCCGGAAATCGTCGATTTAGGCCTACTGGCTTAAGTGTGAGAATTAAATCCGATGGTAGAGGGAAGTAATCATCGATTAGGCCATAACCATAGCACCTCTCGACTATCAGTAGTCACTTAGATGTTGATCACAAATCCTGATATCGCGGAGATGATTACCAAAATGTTTCAAGGATTGCTCATAAAGTAGAGTTCTAGGAATCATCTGCGACGCACTATAACTAACCGCGTCGCGTAGTGCAGTCAGGCGCTGGGAAATTTCGTCTCCCTTCCTTATCGCAAGCCTCTCTAGGGTTGTGCAAATAAAGTCGTGCGCCTGTAGTGGCATTTGGGATGGAGAATATTTTATTATTTGTTATGATGCATCAGACATATATGAGAAGGACCGGCTTTCTTTACGACGAACGTTTCCTGCTTCATCTTACCGGACCCGAACATCCCGAATCGCCCTATCGGCTGGCTGCGATTTACCGTGGGGTTGAAGAAGGAGGCTTGCTGCCGTACTTGACCCCAATTAAGGCCACTCGCGCGAAACAGGAGTGGATCGAGGAGGTGCACAGCCTGAAACTCATCCAGCGGTTTGAAGAGGCAAGCCTCTCGGGATTGGACATGCTCGACCACCCTGACAACAAGCTCTGCAGAGATACTTTTGAGACCGCCATGCTGGCGGCGGGCGGCGTTATAAAAACAGTGGAAATGGTGATGAAAGGCGAAATAGACAATGCCTTCTGCGCTGTCAGACCTCCCGGGCATCATGCCGAGGTCAACAGGGTTATGGGGTTCTGTTTTTTCAACAACATCGCCATTGCTGCCAGATATCTGCAGAACAAGTGGGGAGTTAAACGGATCGGCATAGTGGATTTCGACGTCCATCACGGAAACGGTACCCAGAGCATTTTCGAGGAGGATTCCTCAGTCTTCTTTTATTCAATTCATGAGCATCCTTCATTTGCGTATCCCGGCACCGGCAGAGAATTTGAGAATGGGTCAGGTGCAGGTCTGGGGGGTACCCTGAATACGACTGTATTGCCCGGACAGGGTGATGATGAATATAAAATATTATTGAAGAGGGACCTGTTGCCGGCATTCGAGCAATTCAAACCAGAAGTCATTCTTGTATCAGCAGGCTTCGATGCCCATATTGACGATGATATGGCCGATATAAATTTGTCGACAGATGGCTTCACGTGGATCATGAAGCGGCTTGTTACACTGTCTGAAAAATATGCGAAGGGACGCATCATCTCGGTTCTCGAAGGTGGCTACTGTATAAATCGCCTGCCTGAGCTTTTACGTAATCATGTTAAAATCCTGCTTGGCAGTGAGGATTAAATGGGATGCAATGTGTTTATAGGTCCATTATGCGGAAGATAGCACTCTGATCGTGATAATAACTGACCGTGAGATCCGAAGTGCACTGCCGGTGGTTTTCTCTTTATGCCGGAATGAAAATCTGGCTTTAACGATTATTTCCGGCGTTAGCAGTCTTAAGTAGACATCAAGACTATTCAATTACGTGATTCATAGCTCTACTCGACAGGATCTCCCGCCCACAAATTCCTACTGAAATTCACGAGTGCCCGCATTATGGCAAAATCGATGATTACCAATATAAGCTCTAAGCAACTCATGCGGCTTTGTGCAGAGGGTCTAAAATTCATCAGTCCTATGAATTGTTGACCAGAATAATCTGGATATCCATGATATTTGTTCCTGTATGCCCGGTGACTACAAGGCCATCGTTCAGGTCCTTAAAAAATGTGTAAGACTGTCATTAATGTCTTCAACTTCTTTCTTTTTTTTTGCCTCATGAAATATAGAATATCACGGCATTAACAAGTCAACACGACATCGGCAGCACCTAAGGCATAGTCTACTTATTCCGCCTTTTTCTTGTACAATACGGCATCTAGGGTCTTGGGGCGCTCTATTTTCAGGTTCTGGCTTTTTATAACCTTGAGGAGTCTGAGAATCTCCTCCCGCACGGCCACGTCTGCAATGAACTCCACTGGTGTCTGGAACTTATCATCCTTGGGAATGATCCTGATGACCCGGGACGATGCTAAAAAGTGAACATTGGCACGGGTTTCCGTCTTAGACTGGAGCATAACCTGAAGTGTCACAGGGTCTTCGACAGTCAATTGCTGCGCAGTGTCAAAACAAAAGCTGCCTGTTCTCACATTGGATGTAGTGCATTCAGTCCGAGCCGAATCGCCCGGCGGTTTCACCTTGACGTTCGTATCCACCCTCTCACGCTTTCTTTTCTTTACCCCTCCAATACTATCTTCCTCCTCGAAGTGTCGAGTGAAGCGATTCATTGACACTTGCATCCGCAAATTGCTCAGCAATTGCTTGGAATGTGGCGTTTATCTCCCAAAAAGCGTCGAGGAGTTGTGGATCGAATTGCAAGCCACGTTCAAATAACATGATGTCTACGGCCTTTCCGTGAGAAACTCTTTCTTTATATAGACGGTTCGATATTAAAGCATCATAAACGTCGGCTATCGCCATAATTCTCCCGGACAACGGAATCTCCTCACCTTTGAGCCCGTCCGGATATCCTTTCCCATCCCAGCGCTCATGATGAGAGGAAACCATTTCAACTGCCAACCTTAAAAATGAAGTATTCCCAAGTTTAGCCTGTGCGGCCTCAATGACTGTCTTGCCATACTGCGTGTGCTTCTTCATCTCTGAGAACTCTTCAGCGGTCAGTTGTCCGGGCTTAAGCAGAATGTGATCCGGCACGCCTACTTTGCCCACGTCATGAAGTGGTGCAGCCTGTAAAAGGTTCTCAATATAGACATCATTCACAATGTCCACATATGCCGGTTTGGTTCTAATATGCTCGGCGATTGCCTTAACATAGCTGCGAGTTCTTCGGATATGGCCGCCTGTTTCTGGATCTCGCGTTTCGGTAATATTGGCAATAGTCTCAATCATTGCTTCCTGCGTTATCAGTTGCAGCTTGGTCTTTTCCCTCAACAGCCTCTCTTGACGCCAGAAATTGAGAAACGCTAATAAGGAAAAGTTTGAAGTGCAGACCAGTATTGGGTAGAGAGGAGAAAGATAAATTCCATTTCGGAAGAGTAAAACAGTCAGTATTACCACGACCAACGTCAAGAGAAATAGAAACGTCAGATTTGTAATTGCCTTGCGACGAGCAGAAAGAATTGTTGAGAACAACCCTAAAAAAACAATGGCAATAAATTCATAAATAACGTCAGCCTTCGGCCGCATAAGAAAATCACGCTGCAAGATGGCGTCGATGATGTTTGCGTGCACCTCTACCCCAGCCATTGTAGGATCTGTTGGTGTCGCGTGGATATCCAACAAGCCGGGCGCTACCGCTCCAATGATAACGATATGTCCTTCTATCTCCTGAGTTTCGGTTGTGCCGTTCAGAATATCGGCAGCTGAGATGTGGCGATATGTTCCGTGTGGACCTTGGAATGGAATTAGGATGGATCCATTATGTTCAAGCGGGATATTAACGTCATCAATAGAAAGACTTTCTGCTCCTGTTCGGCCAACAGTCAATGTCATGTGTTTCGACTTGACGGCTGAAAGAAGGATGGCTAAAGAGAGGTGGGCATAGAATCTTCCATCATATTCAATTAAGAGAGGGACTGTGCGAACGATTCCGTCGTGATCAGGTTTTATATTGAAAAACCCCGAAGCAGGAGTTGCCTCTGCCAGCGGCTGATATATACAGTCGACAGAAGACGCTTTGAAAAGGCCGTTGTCAGAATCCGGGATATCGTGTCCCTTTCTAATCAAGACATTGATTGGATGGAGTGTGCATCTTTTTTCTATGCCGTCTCCAAATAGAAACTGGTATCCAAGCACAAAAGAACCTTTTCTGAGCGCCTCCGCTAGCATTGCATCATTGTCCATATATTGTGGGGGGACCTTTGAGAGATTAACAGTTTGGTTGAAGTCTTCCGAAATATGCTTTTGGATATTGCGCTGTGAGCTTCTGTCGGGTTCGGCAAAAAGGATATCAACCCCTACACTTAGGGCTCCCATTTCGCGCAATTTGTCTATCAAACGTGCTATTAAGTATCGCGGCCACGGCCATTGTCCAAACTGTCCAAGGCTTTTTGTATCTATTGCAACAATAACGATACCGCCCGAGGCGGCATGTGCAGGACGCGACTTGAGCAGGACGTCGTATATTTTAAGATCGAGCGTCGAAAGCAGAAGAGGCTGGAATAAATATAACGACGCTATAACACAAGTCAACGTAATTCCACAGAGAATAATGAAAGCACGTTCCTTGCTCTTTTTTATCAACTGAACATATAAAGATAGTCGTCGTAATGCTTGCATTATTGTGGGCTATTTTACAATGACTTCCACTCTGCGATTGCGTGGTTCTCTTACATTGTCCCCAGTTGGAATAAGAGGATGACGCTTCCCGTGATATCTGAGCTCTATCCTACCATAACGAATACCGCGAGAGACCAGTGTTTCCCTGACCGACTCGGCGCGAGCGGATGACAATCTCATATCGTACTCATCGCTCCCAGTTGTATCGGTATGGCCAATAATGCTTATTTCATAAAACTCTCTTTTATTTACTAACGACAGGACTTCAGGAATATAAGACTTCGACTCGGCAGTCAGTTCTGTTGAGTCATTCAAAAAATACAAAAGAAAACTGACCGGCTCCGTGGGAACGGCTTTGATGGAATCAGAGAAAAGTGAATCAATTTGGCTTTGGTCTATCGCTTGAGGATCAGACGGGCTCTTCTCGAATCCGATAACCGATACCACTGTATCTGCAACGGCGAGTGTCTGTACACCACCCTTGGTAGTAACAGTTATTTTCCCAACCTTTCCATCGGCATCATGAACGAGAACAATCGTATCCTTCACACTTGCACAACCTGATATACCCAGCAAGACCAAGAGAACAAGTAGAATTACTCCACATCTCATTGCATGCGACCCTTAGTGGCATGATAAGGAATCGTAGAACATTTAGTCTTCATTAACCTTAACATTGTATGTAGTGCCACGG
>Ga0181523_10000845_pt1 | contig 34289 bp, 39 predicted proteins | sample PEATcosm2014_Bin_43_FD_119752 | JGI IMG/M metagenome (GOLD analysis project Ga0181523, IMG submission 119752) | Peatland microbial communities from MTU Mesocosm Facility, Houghton, MI, USA - PEATcosm2014_Bin05_30_metaG | ecosystem: Environmental > Terrestrial > Soil > Wetlands > Peat | place... | reverse complement strand
GTAGCGGCCTTTAAGATAAGACTCGTAAGCTTCCGGGTTGACAACCTTTACGTTTTTGAGGGCAGCTTGTTCCTGCGGAGTCAAGTTGATCCGAATTTGATCTGCGATGGCGCTCGCCACCCTGTTTTGGAGAGCCAGAGTATCCCGCAACTCCCCCTCATAGCTCTGGGACCATAAGTGCTTGTCGGTAGAGGCCTCGATCAACTGCGCCGTGATACGGATCTCGTCGCCGGAGCGGAGCACGGTGCCTTCTACCACAGCATCCACGTTCAGCTCGCGAGCGATCTGCGGCAGAGGCTTGCGCGCTCCTTTGTATACCATTACGGAGGTGCGGGAGATTACGCGTAAAGCGCCGATCTGCGCCAAGTCAGTGATCAACTCATCCGTCATGCCGTCAGCGAAGTAATTCTGGGAAGCGTCGCCAGAAAGGTTCTCCAGCGGAAGCACCGCTATGGATCGGATGCCCGTGGGAGCAGGAGCCCGCGAACGAAATAGCCAAACGGAGAGAATCGCCAAACTCAGGACGAGCGCCAAGGCAACGATGATCCAGCGCGTCGGCCACAGACGGCGTTGTGGCGCAACCGCCAACCCGATGCCTTGGATCTTGGGCCCAGGGTCTGTAGCCGGCAGATCTCCAGCCACAAGTTCTTGCTTTCTTGGGCGGGCGTCTGTATCGACAACCGACACGTCCGCAATAAAGCGATAGCCACGTTTCGGAAGAGTCTCGATGAATCGCGGACTCTCAGCCGAGTCGCCCAAGGCACTCCGCAGTTTCCTGATGGCGATATTGAGCGCCTGATCGAAATCACCGAAACTTTCGCCGGGCCAGACTCGGCTGCGCAATTCCTCCCGGGTGACAACTTCCCCCGGATGCTCCAGCAATATCTCCAGCAGTTTCATCGGTTGCTGCTGCACTCTGATTCTCAAACCCGCTTTTCGCACTTCGCCGGACTGGAGAGAAACCTCAAAGGTTCCGAATCGCACGACGGAGTTGGGCTGAAGGGATTCCATGTGCATTTGGGTTCGCACAGAAGTCTAGCACTTCGGTCACAGAAACTTCCCAGTTCAGGATATATGGGGAGCTAACTCATTAGCCAACAATTGTTTAACAGGCGATGAGTTGGATATGTCGAAAAAATCCGCAATCAATTGACGCTGGACAACTAGCGCGTCAGATTGGGCAGCAACCGGGGTTTCGAGCTGATTCAGGAGAAAGCAAATGAGGCATGTTGGATTTGGCTCACAAGGGATGGTCCGGTTCGGGGCTTCGTCCTCACAGGACGATCAACCGTTGGCAGGATTCGAAGAGTTGGCCATGCCCCTATTCGATTCCCTTTACAACTTCGCGCGCTGGATTGCGCACAATCCGCACGATGCTGAGGATCTCGTACAAGAGACTTATCTCAAAGCCTTACGCAGTTTCGCATCGTTTCAGCTGGGTACCAATTTCCGAGCGTGGATGTTTCAAATCCTGAGGAACACGTTTCTAGGTTCTTGCTCAACACTCGAGCGGCGCATGACCGTTGCGTTGGACTCGGAGGACACCGGACCTGAACTGGCCGTTGATACGGAAACTCCCGAAACGGTTCTAATGAATCGCTCTAATTCCCAATTGGTACAGAGGGCCATCGACGATCTACCGGTGCATTACCGGGAGACCCTCCTTCTTTGTGAAGTGGAGGAGATGTCGTACCAGGAGATCGCGGAAATATTGTCGATCCCGACGGGAACCGTTATGTCACGCTTGGCCAGAGCCCGGAAGTCAGTTCGCGAGACAGTCTGTAGAGGAGAAATCTTCGATGAAGCAGCGTTCTGATACCTGATGTTAATCCTGCAGGAAGAGGAAAAGCTATGGCAACGGCTACCCTAGCAGCAACCTTGAACACTCCAATATCCGAACCGCGACCGGCCACGATGGACCGGATTCTGGTCATCGAGGACGATGGCGCTTTGCGGAAGATTCTGCGGCGGCTTTTCTCCTCGGAAGGATATGAGATCGATGTCGTCCCTGATGCCGTGGGTGGTTTGGCGATACTTCGCCAGAGAGTACCAGCCGCAGTGGTCCTCGATCTACCGAGTCCGGTATCTCCAGGGCGCGATCTTTGCAAGAAAATTGCGAATTTGATTCCCGGTCTGGCCCTGGTAGTTCTTAGCGCTCGCTCGGATGTCGCGGACAAGGTCCTTCTGCTGGAAATGGCGGCCGACGATTACGTAACCGTGCCGTTTAGCCCAAGGGAACTGGTTGCGCGCTTGCGTGCGCTAATCAGACGTGCATCTCGCGTCAGTCCGGAAGACGTGTATGCGTTTGAGGATGTGACGGTGGATTTTCTCAAGTCGGAGATCACTCGTGGAGGGGAAAAGATCACGGTCACCGCAAAGGAATTCAAGACACTGGAGTTCTTGACAAAGAACGCCGAACGCGTGATCTCGCGGGATGAACTGCTCAATGCGGTCTGGGGGTACAAGAACTACCCCCGCACGCGAACGGTGGACAACCACATCATGAGGCTACGGCAGAAACTGGAGAGTGACCCTTCGCACCCGTCCCACCTTCTCACAGTGCACGGTCTGGGCTATAAGTTTGTGCCTTAAGCCGTTGTGCCGTTTGGATAAGGGGCATCCGGTTTACGGACGTCAAATCTATGACGCGGCTTTAAACAATTTCGCAAGACTGTCGATGTCAGGGGCGCTCGCGTCGCCGATCACAAAATAGCGAAGCCCGCCTTGACTCCATGTTTCCATGTTGAACGGCAGTTGCTTCGGCGAGAGAGAAGTCTCGTCCAAGCTGGCTGGCAATGTCAATGACAACGACAAAGACCGTTCCTGGAACACGAACACTGAAATATGATGCTTCCGCACATCATAGATCAGATGCGCGCCCGGCGTTTGGTCGAGATAGGTCATTCGGCCTCCAAGCAGAGAGAACTCGGAGTTCTGGAGTTCCGGCAAACTGAACGCGAAGGGGATTTTTCCCTGAAACCAAGGCTTCACCGTGTGCCGATCCGTGGAGATCACATCCACCGGCGATGAGCTGGCCAGGGTCGCCACGTGCAAGTCGGCAATCTCGCTGTAAACGTGATCTCGGAGAGCCTGGTCCCTGCCGGAGCGGGTTCCAATGTAGGTTGAAGTTGTCGCTCCGACCACGAGAATCACGGCTGCCGCCGTGGCTACCATCCATCCCAGACGGAAACTGCGCTGTGGTTTGGGCGTGATGCTCCGCTTTATCCGTCTCCGGAAATCAGTACTGGGAACGAAACGTCTTCCGGCGCCTTGAATCGCGCGCTTCATTTGTACGCGCACAAGAGCATCTGTTGAGCAAGAGGGGCAGCCGCGCACATGAGTGTCGAAGGTGCGCATCTCCTGCTCTGGGAGCTCCCCGTCTAGGTAAGTGTCGAGTTTTGCCTTCCATGACTCACAAACCATAGTTCACCGTTTGATTCATCCTTTTTGAAACTGTGGCTGCAGGCCACTGCGTAACGCTTTTCTGGCACGCGATAAACGCGACATCACCGTACCCATCGGGATGGCAAGCGTGGCAGAGATTTCCTGATACGACATCTCTTCGACTTCACACAGCAACAGCACCTCTCGATAGGCGACGGGCAATTTCTCCAGAGCCTGCTGCACGAGCTGCCCGTCCGAACGCTGCAGCAGGATGCTCTCGGGCGTCTCTTCAACTGTAGGCAGGACTTCCTCTTCGCCCTCAAGATCGAGCGGCACGGTCGCGGTCGCCTTCAGCCCGGTGCGGGACGTCAGGAACGTATTCCGCAGTATCTTGTAGATCCAGGCACGAAAATTCGTGTCCGGCCGGAACGAGGGGAACCCCTTAAGTGCCTTGACGTATGTCTCCTGCACAAGATCCTCGGCCTCTTGCCGGTCGTGCGTTAGCCAGCAGGCAAAGTTATAGAGCCGGTCGAAGTGAGGCATGGCCAGTTGCTCAAAGGACTCGGTGGCAAGCTGGCTTACGGTGCCCACACAAGAGTAAACAAGCGGACGGTCGTTTTATTCCCATAACTCATAAATATTTACCGTGGAATAAAACCGACTGCTGTCGGTTCTGCACAACGAGTCACAGAGTGAACTGGAGTCACCGAGCAAATGCTGGTGCGGAAGAACCATACGCTCTTTAGCAATTCCTAGGAGGAACAAAATGAAAAACAACTTTAGGATGCTCAGCCTGGCGTTGTGCATGCTGCCGATGTACCTGCATGCTGGGACAGGCCAAGATCGGACACAGGACTATCAACCCTCGCAAGAGCAGAACACACGATCTGCAGAATCGATTCCGACGGGCACCATTATTCCGGTCAGCTTGAATTCCACCTTGCGCTCGGACAAGAGCGTAAGCGGAGACGCGATCACGGCCACGATCCTGCAGGACGTGTCATTGGGCATGGGAAAAATTCTGCGTGCCGGCTCCAGGGTGACGGGGCATGTGGTCGACGCCATAACTCCTGGAAAGGGATCCGACGAATCGAAGATCTCATTTCAATTCGACCAAGTACGGCTTGGCGACGTGACCATACCGATTACTACCAACTTGCGCGCTGTGGCATCGGAGGCCGCAGTATTTGCTGCCGTACCTCAGCTAACATCGAGCGAATATACCGACAACCAAGTTCAAATCGGAGGCGACCAGATTTCTTACGGTGCAGGTGGGCCAGTAATTGTGGGATCGCAGGTCGTGGGGAAATATACCAGCCAAGGCGTGCTGGCCAATGTGGGCCAAGATTCGGGCACCCCATACCGTGGCACGATCGATGAAAATGCGCATCCGCAAGCGTTTTGGCTCTTCTCCGTAAACGCTCACGGCGCATACGGATTTAGCGACTTGACGATCCTCCATTCCGGACGCACCGAGCTTCTTGGTGAAGTCACTTTGACCTCCAGCGGCAAAGCTGTGAAAGTCGGCAAGGGCAGCGCGATGCTCTTGCGCGTGGATGACAGCAAGCTCGAGGAGGCACAGGCACACACGACGCCCTCGCGAGGGGCAGGGCAATAACAGTCTCGCGGGTTGCGGTGGAGTTGGCTTCGTCAAGCCAGGTTCGTCGCAGCCCGCAATTCATTCAATCTTAGACGGGGTAGGGTGATGGTAAATCCTTTCGATTTCAAGACGGTACTCTTGGCCAAGCACGCGGAACATGTCGTGCTGATCCATTTTCCAATCGCGCTGTTCATCACGGCGGTGGTGTTCGACTATCTGGCGCTGTGGAGGAAGGAGCAGACGCTGGCTGCCGCAGCATATTTCAATTTGCTGCTAGCCGCGATTTCGACGGTACCGGTGGTGGCGTCCGGGCTTGCGGCGTGGCAGTGGGCGCTCGACGGGCAAAAGCTAAAAGGGATTCTTCTGATGCACCTGACCTTGGGATGCATATCGAGTGTGATGATCTGGCTGGTCTGGTGGGTGCATTTCCGCGCGCGACGGCGGGCGGCGGCATTGCCGGGCTACCGGCTGGCGGTTGAATTTCTGGGCGTCGCGATCGTAGCGCTGACAGGGCACTTGGGCGGCTTTCTAAGTGGCGTAAACGGACCCGGTTAGATGCCCCGATGAAATCCAACTTGGGTCAGTAATTAGGATCATCAGCGAACAATTACAACTACGTTACTTCTTGCTGACAACCGGCAAACCTCGCAAGAGTACCTTCTCCACTACGGCCCACGGGCACCTCACTGTCAGTTCTCAATGCTGAGGGCATCCGAGCTGCACTCAAGGAGACAGATGCAGTCCTCTGCAATGCTGGCGCGGTACAACTCCCCTTCGATTTTGCCGGGAATAAAAATGACTCGCACAAGTTATCACTTCAGAACGCTACAAACCACGGAGGGCACATGCCAAACAAGAAACAAGGTGTTATCGACCAGAAGTTGCAAGACCTCAACAACGACGGAGTCGACCGACGCGGGTTCCTGAAGTGCATGGCATGGGCGGGTACAGGCCTGGTCTGGACCATGAGCGGCGGCATTCCGGTTTCTCGGGCCTTCGCCAAAGGCTACGGCAAAGATGCCGGCAAAGGCGGGGACTTCAGCTTTGTACAGATCAGCGACAGTCACATCGGCTTCAACAAGCCGGCCAACCCGGACGTCACCGCTACCCTGCAGACGGCGATCAACAAGATCAACGCGATGCCGCACACACCGGATTTCATCATTCACACCGGCGACCTCAGTCAGCTCTCGAAGCCGAGTGAGTTCGATACGCTCGACCAGGCACTAAAAGGAGCGTCTGCCAAACAGATCTACTTTGTGCCGGGTGAGCATGACATGCTGAGTGACAACGGCGAGCAATATCTCGAACGCTATGGAAAAGGTACAAAAGGCACTGGTTGGTACAGCTTCGATCACAAGGGTGTGCATTTCGTCGGTCTCGTAAATGTTGCCAATTTGAAAGCTGGAGGCATGGGATCGCTCGGTCACGAACAGTTGGAGTGGTTTGAGGACGATCTTAAGGGCCGCGCTGCCAGCACTCCGATTGTGCTCTTTGCACACATTCCGCTGTGGACCATCTATCCCGATTGGGGCTGGGGAACCGACGACAGCGAACAAGCATTGTCTTACGTCAAGCGTTTCGGCTCGGTAACTGTGTTAAACGGCCATATTCACCAGATTATGCAGAAGATCGAAGGTAAGGTCTCTTTCCACACCGCGATGTCGACCGCTTTCCCTCAACCTGCGCCCGGAACAGCTCCCTCAGCCGGACCCATGAAGGTGCCAGCCGACCAGTTGCAGAGGGTGTTGGGTATCACGGACGTGAACTATGTGGTCAGCGGGCGCAGCCTGGCAATCGTCGATTCACCACTCGCGGATCAAGGATCTTCGGCTTCAGAAAGTGACGGTGGCCTGAGCGCAGTTGACTCGCTCCTTGGCTAAACCCCAAAGATCCAATCCAAGACAAATGAAGGTCAAGCAAGAAAAATCAAATCTAGAGAGGAAACAGAACAATGACGAGGAAAAATGTGTGGTTTGCGAGTTTGGCGACGCCGGTAGCGATTGCGATGCTGCTGCTGTTCGCGGGATCACCGAGCGTCACAGCAAATGACCAGCCCTCCGCGGCAAACGCGGCGGTGAAAATCGATAATTTTGTTTTCGGCCCGCCGGCGATCACGGTACCCGTCGGAGCGACAGTCACCTGGACAAACAGTGATGACATTCCCCATACGGCGGTCAGCACAGAGGGTGTGTTCAAGTCCAAGGTGATGGATACGGACGAAAAGTTCTCCTACACGTTTACCAAGGCGGGAACGTATCCCTACTACTGCTCGATACACCCGAAGATGACAGGCAAGGTCGTCGTGCAGTGAGATTCGGAGGCATTGTAACGATTCTCAGATGATCGAAACTAGCGCCATCGTGATGACATCGTAGTGCGATGCTGTTAACACTAACAGAGTGCAAATGCCTGCTAACGCCGAAGAGGGAATGTCGCTCTAGTTCGGATCGTATCAAACAAGGGATGGAAGGAATACAACATGAAACATCGTGCTATAACATTCGCGATTGCAGCTTCCTTTGTCAGTTCGCTGGCTTTTGCAGGCGATACCTGGACTCTCGACTCCACTACGTCCAATGCCAGGTTTGGGCATGGCAACACTCATCAAGAGCTGGAGGTGCTAGATGTGGCGCATTAGTTACAAGACGGTGTCCCTGCAGGACGTCTTAATCATGGCCTACATGAACGTCCTGCAGGCAAAGCTGCGTGAGGGGCTGTAGTCGTTGGAGTTCGGGTGGATTATGGAGACGGCCACAATATGACGGCAGACTCAGTACAACTCGAAGTGAGTGTGGTGGCAAGCGATGATCTAGATCTTGTCCATGCCAGCAAGAATGGGGATGTTGCTGCTTTCGAGCACCTCGTAAAGAGATACGATCGCAAACTCCTCCGGATCGCTCAAAGCGTTACGCATAACACGGAAGATGCAAAAGACGCGGTCCAGGAGGCCTTTTTGAAGGCCTTCCAAAACTTGGGTCAATTCCGAGAGGAGTCCCGATTCTCAACCTGGCTGATTAGCATCACCGTGAATCAGTCGCTGATGAAGCTGCGAAAGCAGCGCTCCACGAGAGAGGTGTCCCTGGACGACGATTTCCAGGCCGATGGCGATATGCCTCCAATGGAGGTTGCTGATTGGGCTCCCAATCCTGAACAACTTTACTGGGCGTCTGAATTACGAGACATCCTAATCAGCGCTTTGAAAGAGCTGCGGCCGGCCTTGCGGACGGTCTTCGTGCTGCGAGATATTGAAGGTCTTTCAATAGATCAGACGGCGGAAGTTTTGAACTTGAGTCAAGCTGCGGTTAAGGCACGACTATGGCGAGTTCGGCTGCAGCTTCGCGAACATCTGACCAAGTACTTCAGTAAGCAACCGGAATCTGCGCGAACACAGTTCGTCCCTATAAATAGACGGACAGGGCAGATTCTCGGACTGTTTGCCGAGTGTTTGGGTCACTCGATATCTCAGGAATGCCCGATTCGTCTTGCCGAGTCATCGCATCCATCTTCTATAACTGCGACCACGGACCACACTCTCAGTGATGTTGCTGCCGCGAGTTTGTAAGATCCTCCCGACAAAGATTTGACAATCAAGTGACATCCCGCCCGCATCTCGCCGCTGATCGCTGCGTCTAACCCATATGTTGTAAAAAGCATTTGATAACCGAGGTTCAGGAGACACCTCTCGAGCGCAGTTATCAATAATGAACAATTAAAAACATTTCAACAAGGAGAAATCATGAAGAATTCGTATTTTGCCGTTGTCCTGACTCTGACTTGCCTGCTTGGTGTTGGCGTAACTGCCCACGCCCAAGACGCCAGTATGGTTACTGTGACAGTTCCGTTCGAGTTCGTCGCTGGAGTCAAGACTATGCCTGCGGGCACATACACCGTAAGTCGTGTCTCAACTGTACGTTCAGCGTTAATTATACACAGCTATGACGAAGGCACGATTGTGCTCCCGATTGCTGTCGATGAGCCTTCTGCTGGGCAGGCAGAGCTCAGCTTCGAGCATGTAGGGGACAAGTACTTTCTCAGCGAGGTTGAGACCCCGACGGCCGTCTTTACCATCGCGATTCCACGAGCTATGACGAGGCTAGCCCAGGTGAAGGTTGATGGCACAGTATCTTCCTCTGGCAACTAACTAAATCGGGCCAAACATCGGTTTCAATACGGTTGTGGCAGGGAGTTCAGGGCCAGGAAGTGAATAGATCCGTGCCTGAATTCCCTCCCCACCCGGCGGCTTCGCGGCGGAAGCGGTGGCCGTGCTCAAAGTCGTACAAATCACAAAATATAGTTATGGAGGACAACGTGAAAAGGATACTTTTGTTATTCGGGCTGTTCATGACGTCAGCAATCCCTTCGGGGCTGCTCGCCCAGCAGGCCGGCTATTCCCAGACCAACCTGGTCTCCAATACTGCCGGTGTAGGCACCACCACAGACCCTCAACTGTTGAACCCCTGGGGTATCTCTATTCTTCCCGGGCAAGATTTCTGGATTGCTAACAATAACAGTGGTACCTCAACTCTCTATGACGCACAGGGCAACAAAAATGCATTGGTGGTGACCATACCCGGGGCTACAAAAAATCCAAACGGTAATTGTAGCCCGGGCTGCCCTACGGGAAACGTGTCCAATGGCAGCGGCAGCTACTTCGGCGGCGGATCGTTCATTTTTGACACCGAAGACGGCATCATCGCCAATTGGACCGGCGCCAGCAGCGCAGTAGTAGCCTACGATAACTCCGCCAGCGGCGCGGTTTACAAGGGTCTCGCCCTGCTCAACAACACCTTTCTTTTGGCGGCGAACTTCAATAGTGGCAAAGTCGACGTCTACGACCAGACCTTTAAACCCACGTCGTTGAGTGGTTCGTTCACCGATCCAAACCTTCCCGCGGGTCTCGCTCCCCACGGCATTCACGTCATCGGTAATCAGATCTATGTCGCCTATGCCATGCAGGATGCTCCCAAGCACGATGCCCAACCCGGCGCCGGTCTGGGGCAGGTGGATATCTTCGACATGAACGGCAATTTTGTGAGCACCTTCGTCGCTGCCGGGGGCAAACTCAACGCGCCTTGGGGCGTGGTGGAGACTCCGGCTACCTTCGGAACGTTCCCGGACGCGATTCTGGTGGGAAATTTTGGCGATGGCACCATTAACGCGTTTGACACCACAGGAAAGTTTCTCGGGCAGCTCACCGACTCTTCGAACAATGCGTTGGTGAATCCCGGCTTGTGGGACATGGTTTTTGGCGGAGGTGGTCCCTCTGGTGATCCAGGTACTCTGTATCTCACGGCTGGAGGCAGCAACCAACCCAATTTCCCGGCTGGAGGCAGCACAACCAGCGTGTTTGCCAGCCTTGTCCCCGCGGCCGCGGTCGGGAGCCCAAACTTTTCTCTGAATCTCTCAGCCCAAAGTGCAACCGTCGCGCCGGGCGGATCGGCTAACCTCACGGTCAGCGCCAGCGCAGTAGGAGGATTCAACAGTCAGATTACCCTTTCCTGTACGGCGCCCGCTGGTCTGAGCTGTGCTTTCACTTCTACGACGATCTCTCCCGGGTCGAGTACGTCATCCTCCACCTTGACCATCTCTGCCACCTCGACCCCGCCGCCTGTTACCGGCTACGGCGTGCTCGGCATGGCAGCCCTGCTGCCTGGTCTGGGGCTGTTCGGAACCGTTCTCACAACGCGCAAACGGAAACCGCTTACGCGTAAGAGCGTTCTGTCCATGAGCGTGCTGGGGTTGCTGCTTCTCGTCTCACTGTTCGCCGTCGGATGCGGTAGCAGTTCAAAAACCCAAACACCTCCTTCTCAAGTCACCTTGATGGTGACGGGGACATCCGGCGCAATAAGTCATACTGCGCCGGTAACTATCACCATCAACTGAAACAAGAAAACCCCGGCAAGGGCGCACTCCGTGCGTTTTTGCCGGGGTCCTTCAAAAGTGGTAGTACGTGGCTCTGACAAAACAATGACGACGATTTAACCCGTCGGTGACAACGTAACTGTTCGGCGGACATAGGCTCATCCCATACAACGTCGAGGAGTTCGTCAGTCTGACTTAGCTCAGAGAGAGAGAGAGATTGAGAGGAAATAATGAAGAGACTCTTTTTGTTGGCATCCGTGTTCGCGCTCGGCATGGAAACCGCATCGATGCTGCGCACCGCTCACCTTAATCACTTTTCCAGTCCGAACGAGAATGTTGCTCAGATTACCGACGGAGCATTTCGGGATGGATTGTATCTCGGGAGACTTGCAGCCGAGAGCGGTGCTGAGCCCCATGTTGCGATTGGCCGGTGGGCAACCTTGGAGGATCGGACGTCTTTCACCACCGGCTATCAACGGGGATATGGCGAGTTTCTTGCCAGCCGGGCGGCGCCGACCGCGCACGAACGCCGTGCAGAGTAAGCCCCTGCGCGGCTTCGTTCACTAAGAGATGTTTGGGGCATCGATCTTTACGAGGTGCACTATGAAACCGAAGAACTTTCTTCTTGTCATCGCTCTGATGTTAATGATTTGTATTTCCAGCCGGCAAGTGGTGAAGGCGGGAGCACCGGCGCCGGCTGCGGCCAGCGCCGGAGCAGCGGTCATAAAAGGCGTGGTCAAATTCGAGGGCACCCCCCCTAAGGCCAAGCCGATCAGCATGGCCGCTGACCCAAGCTGCGCCAAGCAGCATCTTGGACCCGTTCTCACCGCGGAGGTCGTCACTGGTTCGGGAGGCGGGTTGCAAAACGCGCTCGTTTTTGTCGCTGATGGGGCGGGCGATCGAACCTTCGATCCACCCAAGGAACCGCTTGTCATTTCTCAAAAGGGCTGCCTGTATCAGCCGCATGTCCTGGTGGTGCAGGCAAACCAGGCCTTCGAAGTTGTGAACAACGATCCAACTTCACACAACATTCATCCTACGCCGGCCAACAACCGGGAGTGGAACAAAGCTGAGCTTCCGGGGGCCACCGTGGAAGGAGCGTTTGCGCGGGAAGAAATCGCGATCCCGGTTAAGTGCAACATCCATCCCTGGATGCGGGGATATATTGCTGTTCTCAAGAATCCCTATTTTGCTTTGACAAAGCCAGATGGCAGCTTTGATCTGCCGAATCTGCCGCCCGGAACATACACCATCAAGGTCTGGCACGAGACACTAGGCACATCAACCCAGACGATCACGATTGGGGCGAACCAAACGAAGGAGATCAATTTTGTTTTCAAGAGCATGTAAGCTGCGCCAGCGAGACCCCAGACTTTCTCAGACTGCGACAAATGTCTGGGCCTCCGAAGGAAACATCTGGAGCATCTTTCCGGATCGGGCTTAAAGGCCGCTGCAAACTAATTTCTGAGATTTGTGGAATAAAAGGGGTTCCTGCTTGTTATCAATCTCGAGAGAAAGATGGCTTCAGTTGATCGGAGCCAAACGATCGGGCCATAAACTTTCCGAGCCTGGCATAGGTTCCGGTGCTAGACGCCAGCCCTCGCGGAATCTACGCGGAAGCCGGAGAAAATGCTAAGGCCGCGGGTGTCGAGCCTTCCCCCAGTGATGCGACATCCGCGGCAAAGGCCCACAACCTTGGCATCCGGAATCGGGACGTGATTCGCTTCGGGACTAGGGTCAACAGAGAAAACAAACTATAAGGATGTCGCGATGATTGAGTACCAAAGCACGCTACTAGGTCGAACAGAAGTTGCCGAAGGCACAACGGCCTTTCAGTTTGAAAGGCCAAGCGATTTTGTATTCAAAGCCGGACAGTATATTGACCTGACTCTAATGGGTTCCCAGCCCCAGTTTGGGTCGTCAGAGCGACTGACTCACACGTTCTCCATCGCAAGCTCCCCGTCCAACGAAAAGCTCGTAGTCACGACCCGCATGCGAAATACAGTTTTCAAGCAGGCCATATCCACCCTGCCGATTAGTAGCCCGGCTAGGATTGAAGGGCCAATGGGCTCTTTTAGCCTCCACAACAACACAGCCAGGCCAGCCATCTTCCTGGCCGGCGGGATCGGGATCGCGCCATTCCTCAGCATGCTCTGTTACGCAGCAGAGGAAAAGCTACGCCATTCCATTGTCCTCTTCTACGCAAACCGTTACCTCAAGGATGCCGCGTTTATCGATTCTCTCTGGAAGTTGGAGCGCGACAATCCAAGATTCCGCTTTGTTCCGACCCTCACGCACGCGGCCAACCACAACGGCTGGAAGGGGAAGACTGGGCATATCGGCCTAACAATGCTCTTCGCACACGTGGGTATCTTACGAGGTCCCATCTATTACATAGCTGGGCCACCAACGATGGTCGCGGCGGTGCGCCGGATGCTCACTGAGGTAGGCGTAGATGAAGACGATATTCGGACAGAAGAGTTTGCTGGCTATTGAGAATCGTGAATTTGTAGCGGAGCGGCTGATTGGCGGTGTTGTCCTCATTTCCGGCAAAGGGCTTTCTTGAGACCGGCGCAACCTTCGCGGCAGATATCAACCTCGTCGTGCAACTCCTCATGGGACTGGCCTTGCTCGCTGGGGCTCTTCTCGCGAGACACAAACGCTACAGAGCTCACGGTATTTGCCAAACGACGGTGCTTCTCTTGAATTCGTTGATGATCGGACTGGTGATGTGGCCGGCGTTCCAGCAACAAGTGAAGCCCGCGATGTCTAAGTTTCTTCATAAGTGGTATTACGAGGTAGCCACAATACACGCGGTTCTGGGGACAGCCGCTGAGCTTCTCGGATTCTAAAATATATCGTCATCGTGGCCGGCACGAACGTTCTTCCACCGTGGCTTCGATTCAAACATTGGAAGTGGTGGATGCGCGCGGACTTGGTGCTTTGGGCGATTGTTGTGCTCGGTGGTGTGGGAACGTACTGCGCATGGTATCTGGCGCCATTCCGCCGGTAATTGGGTCCAGAGGCTATGTTTGTCAGGGAAAATATTTCTTGGAGTTGTGGAATATTGTTCGACTGGCGAAGGTTTCACATGCTGGAACAAAATCATAGGCAAGAAGGAATAGGAGATAAAAGTCGTTTGCCGGTTATTAACTCACTCTCCGTTGTAAGCATCGCAGTGATGTTGTCACCGCGAGTTTACAGAACATTGACAATCAAATGACATCCCGTCCGCATCTCGTCGTTGGTCGCTGCGTCTAACGCACAGTAGCTGAAACAAAATCTCAAGCTAAAGGAATTGGAACTTAGACATGGAAAACGAAAAACTTCTCCCACCCATCAGTGGTTCAGTTGACCGCCGTTCTTTTATGAAAGGCGGCCTTCTGGCAGGAGGCGCAGCAGTAGCGGGCGCCGGATTGTTAGCAAATGGAACTTTGGCTCGCGCACAAGCAGGCGGAGGGGGTCCTCTCAATCCAGGCGATGTCGCCATCCTCCAATTTCTGGCGGCGGCAGAACTGATCGAGGCGGATTTGTGGACACAGTATGCGGAATTGGGGGGTATCGGCAACAATCCACCCATTGAGGTAGACCCGAAGCAAACGTTGAACAACTATCAAATAGCCTTGTCGAACCTCGATAGCGATGGCCCACAATACATCAGTAGTAATACGCTGGATGAAGTCAGCCACGCTGCCTTCCTCAATGCCTATCTCGAGTCGAGAGGAGCCGAACCCGTCAACTTCACCCAATTCGAAACTTTACCAGGAAGTACGGCCACGGGATCATCCGGTAAGCTGCGCCTGACGAACCTCATGCAGCTCAACGTCGACACCAGCTGGTACGTTCGCTACCGCAGCGCAACCAATCCGGACCTTGGCGCCACCTTTCCTCAGGCGCTCACTCTCCAAAATGTTACCGCCATCCCCCGAAACAACAACGATTACAACGGCGCTTCCAACCCCAACTTCCCCGGTAACGATCATATTCAGGCGATCGCGAATGTAGCAGGCTTTCACTTCGGATACATCGAGCAGGGCGGGTCGAGTCTTTACGCAGCCATGAGTCAAAAAGTGACGGATCCGGAAGTGCTTGAGATCACCCTGGGCATTGGTGGAGACGAGATCGCTCACTTTCTGGAATGGGTTGATTTTTCAGGCAACGGAGTGCAAGCCCCTGTGGCGCCATTTACGGACGCCATATCCGGCCTGACATTCCCTAACTTTTTCAGCGCAGGAAGGCCGAAGATTCAGCCCAGCCTGATCTTCCCCGTCCCTTTCGCATTCAAGGGTAACCTTCCCCATGTCTCGATGATTCGCCCTCTGACCGATAAGTTTGGAGGCGCCGTGGCTACAATCAAGAGCTTCACCGCCGATGGTCTGTTCATCGGCCAAAGCCAGCAATTCCTCGACATACTAAACGCTATGGCTGTCGCGGCCGATGCCGCGGTCCGCTCATAACCTGAACTCTCACTGTCCGCTCTTGCGGATCGCTTTGTTTGCCTTAGTGGGGGCGCCGCACCGAAAACGCAGGTCGCGGCGCCTGCCTTTCTCAACCATCATTGTTGTTCTGCCGTCTTCCGACGAGAAATAAGGAGAATGTATGTTCGAAGGACTGTTTCAACCGATGCATCTTCTGGTGATTTTCGGAATTGCCCTGCTCGTGTTCGGACCCAAGAAGCTTCCCGAGCTGGGCAAAGGAATCGGGGAGGGTATCCGCGGCTTTAAATCTGCCATGAAGGCTGACGATGAAAAGCCGGCCGACACAACAGCCACCGTTGCCAACGACCACGCTCAGACCAAGGGGTGAATCGTGAGTTTCGGCATTGAAATCTTGTTCATGCTTATGCTCGGACTCCTGGTATTGGGACCAAGGCGGCTGCACACAATGCTAGGCCATGTCGCGCGAGCTAGAGCTGAACTCGAGAATGCGACGCGCGGCATAAAATCTCAGCTCGCGGCGGAACTCGATGCTGCGGCTCGGGATAGGAGGCATGTAAACTCATCTTCAAATGACGGCCCTGAGTGTTGAAACTCTACCTTGCAGCGTGAGGCAGGCATGAGGGTTCCATAAAGTCTTCGTAAAGGTGCCAACCACCTGCTTCAGCTCGGGAATCGGCTATTTCCGAGCTGTGATGCGCTCGTGTCTGCACCGACTAGTTTGGCCCTCTCTGGAATGCTGGGCCAGTCTATGCCGTCCTGTCTCGACAATATCTCGTTATAGTCGAATAATTATTCAAGTATGGTCGCGTTGCTGAACGATTTCAATCACTGTCGCGAGCTGCTGCTCGAGCGGCTCCGGGAGCCTGCTCCTGCGCGAAGCCAGCTTTTGACCGGACCGCGTCAAGTAGGCAAGACCACGCTGCTTCTCGAGATCGCTCGCCAGTTCGGCTATGCCGCCGGCGATGAGCCGGACGCTGCACTGCCGGGTTTTTGGGAGCGCGGGACGGCGATCTTGCTGTTGGACGAGATTCATCATCTGTCCGACTGGGCCAAACGAATGAAAGGCTATTGGGACCGCCAACATCGCCGCCGTGCACCCATTCACGTAGTGGCGACGGGTTCGTCGGCGCTGCGCGTAAGCACGGGGTCGCGTGAGAGCCTGGCTGGGCGCTTCGAGAGAATGGTTCGGAGTACACTATCTTGGAATCAGATATGATCCAGGAATGCCCTCGTCTAGCGTTGCTAGGACCGCACCCTTCGCGGTCGCAAGCTTGCTCAAGTGACCATCGGTAATTTGCTTAGGCGCTCTGACCCAACCCGGAAGATGAGAAACATCGTGTTCGTCTGGAATGAATGTGAGTCGAGAGGTGCGGCCCTCCTTAAGACGCAGCAACAGTGTGCGCGCTTGAGCGACGGTGAATCCATAGGCCGGGGCTTGGGCTAGCACACGCAGAAATCCGAGCTCGGTGATCGAGCAACTCCCCAACTGCGGTGAATTCCTCGATTGGACCCAGGAAGCAACGCGAGCGTGGAATTCGTGATTAATGAACCCGAGGGCGACCAGAGCATTCACATCGAGCAAGTAGATCATGGGAAGTTTGCCAAGATCTCTTCAACTTCCTTGCTGCTTAACGTCGGCGCGTTTGGGCCCGCGCTCAGAGCCGGTAGTCCGGTAACCGGGTCCGTCACAAGTCTTGCTCGATGAGCCCGTTTCTTGCGCGGCGTCAATACAATACTCCCATCCTCTATATTGGCGTCCAGCGGATCGCCTGCACGGATATCAAGGCGGCGCCGAAGTGGCCCTGGAAGAACGACTTGTCCCTTCGTGGAAACTTTGGTCTGCATGGTAAGACAATCTTACCTTCATCGCGCCGATTTCGCAACACATCATCTTCTTCATCTTCTTCAGCGCCGTCTCGGCATTTTGCTCGAGATTGACTAGCCCTGCTGCCCGAAGAAATGGCGCATCGCAAGCAAATCGGCTGCAGGGCTTCGTATTTCGGCCACTATCACCGATCCAGAACGCATCTCTAGCTGGGGAAGGACACGCTCGGAAGCGATAACCGTGGAGTTCGAGAAACAGGATTCCCACCACGAATCCCGTGCGCTTGTTGCCATCGACAAAAGGATGGTTGCGCACGATGCCGCCTGTATAGGCGGCGGCCATGTCGACAATAGCAGGAGATTAGGCGAAGTGCTGTTGCGGTCGGGCCAGCGCTGATTTCAGCATCGTCGCGCAATCCCACCCCGCCGCCGTGCAGCGCGAGTAGGCGATCGCGCAGGGCGAGCGCATCGCGCTCGTCGATCCAGACAGGTTCCTTCATTTGGCGAGAACGTGGGGTGTATTGCGGTAGCGGTTGATGATGTCGTCCGCCTTCGTCATTTTTTCTCGAAGCCGGGATCATAAGGAGTGAGCCGATAACCACCGTCCGGATCTTCGATCAAGTGCTGTCGCGCTGAGGGAACCAATACCAATAATGGTGATTGTGATCACAGACTTGTAAGCGCTGGTCGGGCAATCTTGTACGCTCAGTTGCCTCTCTGACTAGCAGTTCCCACCGAGGGAGAGGCAATGCCTCTCCCTAAGGCGAATTCCCTTAGATTTCGTTGCTCACTGGAATTCGGGAACAGGGGGACGCCGCACGTGCCATGCGGAATCGCAAGCCGACTTCACACAAATAACATCTTTATCACAGCGGGAAAAAGCGTTTGAGACGTGGTCTGGCGCCCTCGAACCGTCCTAAGATGGGAAGTCGACCGCAACTGGGTAGGCACCCCGGCGAAAGCTCGGGCCGCGTAGAGGGAAACGCCCATTTTGCTAGGTGAAAAGTAGACGAGCTGTGAAAATCAAAAAGGAGGCGTGATTATGCCCGACATACAAGTTACCGATCAACTTGACAAGCCGGTTGAAACCATAAAGATCGATCTGACCCACCCCTCTTCCTTAATCAAATACCTCAAGACCGAACTGCTGCACCTGGCAGTATTTCCCGATTTCCTGGCGCAGAAGGACAGTGTTCTCAGCCAGGCCGCCACCAAGCCCATCCAGTTCCAGGCCAACGCGCAGCACAAGTTCCAGCTCGGCAACACGAAACCAGAAATCGAAGTCACGCCAACTGCCCAGGCTACGATTCGCGTCAACGCCAGCCCCGGCACGAATCTCTTTGACGGCGATCCGTTCCACGCCCCTGCTAAGGTGTCGGATCATACCGGCTGGGTGTCGGCTGGCTTCCAAGGATCGCTCGATCTTGGCGTCAGTGGCTCCGATGGAGACCTGACCTTCGGATTCGATAAGACCACCACCGTGAATCTAGAGTACCTGAAGTCGTTTCCATTGGGTGCGGGTGAGCCCACGTTGGGAGATGCCCTCGGCCAAACGCTGTCGTCCTACGTCATCCCGGCGGACCTTTCCGACCTCAATGCGCTCAGCATCAACGATATCGCCACCGTCTCAGGACAGGGCAGCATGAAGGTATCCGGCGGAGTGAACGTTGCGGCGTCGCCGAACCCTCTGGCGTCGGTCGGTCTGCCTTTGGGTGCCGGCACCGTTGCTGTGAAGGCGGGCGTGACCGCAGGGCTTTCCGCAAGTTTCACTATCTCTGGGTCCTACCAACTGCGGGCGCGCCGGAAAGACGTAGATACGATCGAACTGAGTTTCTTCCGGGAGAGCGGAACAACTTTGAAAGCCGACTTTTCCGTCTCCGCCGGGATTATCGCGAAACTGGGGGACACGGACCTCATTGCGGCGGTCCTCGGCGCGATCAGCACGGATCCCACGGGTGAGAAGAAACTCCTTGCCGATTTGCAGCCAACGGAGATCAAAACGCTCTGCGGTGCAATCAAGGACGGCTTGGACCACAGCCTTCAGGTTTCCCTCGACGCGGTTCTCTCCGCCATGACGGACGATCAGGCCGCGTTCCAGTACGAAATCCAGCCTGCGCAATTGAGCCCGGTGGCGAGCGTTGCCGTTCACAAGGCCCTTGATGGCGACCTCAGCCTGCTCACCGTTATGGAAGATGACATGCCGAACAACGGCATCCTGGCTCCGGGAGTGAAGATGCTGAATAGTGTGCTCTCGGAAACGCGCAACCACGGTGTCACCCTCAAAATCAACCTGCTCGGGATTCTGAACTATCTGACCGTCTCGGAGTTGATCCGCAACAGCGAAACCCTGACCGACGCCGTCACCGGCGACGTGACGATCAAGGAGACAGTTACGGGAAACAGCATTAAGACGTTGGCCGAGCCGATGCGCAGTGAGGCACTACGCAAAGCCATCTTCGATTCGGTGCTGGCGACGACCAGCTATCGGGCCGGAAAGGCGGTCGCACTGCCGGACTTAGATTGCGAGCAGGTGCATTTCGCGCTCAACCAGAACACAAACCAGCAGATCATGGGCGACTATCTGAGCTGGTTCATCGCACTGAAACTGCTTACGGGGCAAGACAAGGCGACAATCGTCAGCCAGTTTACCGATGGGGGTCCGTCGACCTGTGTGTTGCGCACTTCGTTTGGGTATGCCGACTGCTCTTCGATGTTCTTCGACGCCCACGGTGATCTTCGTGCGAAGCAGTACTACCTCGAAATTGGGCGGCAGGGGTTGCGTGCGCTCCTCGACCCGGATCATCAGACGATCGATCGACTCCGCGATCAGATCGTTGATGACAAACTTTGGCCGAAGGCGCTTGCCATAGGCGCGAACGTCAACCTCGGTCCCCTTGTCGGCCTCAGCACGGCCGATGTCCAGGTAGAGTATCTCGTAGGAGATATCCGGGTGATAACGGACTGGGCAGAGGCCATGGTCGAGACGGGTAGGCTTGTCCAGGATGTGCGAGCCTTCGTGGGCGATTCCGATGCCACGACCCTTTTCCAGAACAACGAATTCAAGAAGAAGCGCGACACGCTGCAAAAGAAGCTAGCCGCCATGGTCAAAGCGAGCAGGGCGCGCTTCGACGAGCCATGGGGCATGGTGTGTCTCTTCTGGGCGGGCGGTTCGCCCCACACCGCGTACGCCAGGACCGTTGCCGGAAAGCTCACGGTGGAGAGAGGTCCGCAACCTGCCCCTGCGACACTGCCCGCGCAGCAGATTGCAGCAGATTAAAAATGTGGAGAATGGAGACGGGACGGAAAGAACAAGGCGAAAAACTCGCGCAACGGGGCCTGGCCATGAGGGCTAGTCGTACTTGGCGTCGTCGAACACTGTGTCGACGAGCCCGTGTCGGACTCAATGGTGCATGCAATAAGGGTGTCGACGATCTCACCTTCACTTATGTTTGGCGAAGCCCACACCTTTAACGAAATCTTCGGACTAACAGGGTGTGCCGATCCGATCTATACAGGCCGACCACATAAAGTGTGGCTTTCCCTTTTGTCGAGTAAATGACCTGGCGGATCCTGAGTAACGGGGCATCGCGCCCAACTTTCAGAAGATTCGCGGTCGCAGGGGCGGCGGCGGTTGCATCCATTTCCTCGTCGGCATAAGCGATTTGGATCCCATAGCTGCTCTCCAAAATAGAAAACAGCGACCCACGCGCCACCGAGTTGCGGGTGAGACCGGCGAAGTGCTCGGCGGGGAGATAGCAGGTTTCAACCGCGAACGGCTCGTCCGCTGCCAGGCGGAGTCGTTCCAGCCTGAGCAGGCGAGTGCCGGTCGATAAAGCGAGACGGGCCGCGACTTCCTGCTCGTTGTCGACCACGCTGAACGACAGAAGTTTTGAACAAGCAGTCAGGCTTCGACTGGCCATCTGCTCGGTGAAACTGGTCAGCTTGTTGAAGTGGATCTTGGGAGGAGCTACAAAAGTCCCGGCGCCCCGTCTGCGATGCACCAGACCCTCCCGTTCGAGCGCCGTTAGCGCGTGTCGCGCCGTCATCAGGCTAACCTGGTGAATCTTTGCCAGCTCCCGTTCGGAATCGACTGCATCCCCGGGTTTTAACTGCCCGCTGTCAATGCGCTTGACGATCGTGGCTTGGATTTTCTGGTATGCAGGCATTCCATTTGGGCGACTGTTTGGCATGAACTCCCCAATCATTCGATCAGAATCAGAAACCTGATGTTTGCTTCACGCGTGCCTTATTTGCACCGAAAACTGAGACATACGTGCATTTTCTTAGATGTGCTATAGAGCAAGAAAAATTGAAAGCAGGCGTGCCGGCCGGCTCTTCCAGTGCCTCTTCTCTCCTCTATGCTATAGAGCTTTTGAAAACAACTGATTTCAAGACCGTGCACCGATCGAGACTCACACCTTAACCTTCTGCGCGAAACTTGTAAAGAGCGACTCTGGGCTATACCGACAATGCAGCATCTGACAGTGCAACATTCCATTCCGGGCGGAGGCTAAGAGTCCCCGGTTTTCCACAGGGCGGATGACCGGCCGGCTTGCGCGAGAGAAGATCATAGCGAAGTGCGATAGACAAATACCAAAAATGGAAGAATCGAAAATTTAAGCTTTCTTTATTTTTTTCTTGACGACACTTACGAAAGTACTATATAGCATTAGTCCTAGTATTAATGCAGTATTTATTTATTGAATTCTGTTTCACCAAAGCGTCTCCCGGAGGGCTGCGATGCGAAAGTCATTGGCGATGATGATTGGAATTTTGCTGCTGGTCGGACTGCTCGGCGCGCTGGTGCCGGCGTGGGGCCAGGAAGTAACCGCAGCGATTGTGGGTACCGTGACCGATCCCAGTGGTGCGCCGATCAAAGGCGCAACCGTGGTCGCTCGGGACACCGATCATGGCGTCGTTTGGAACGCGCAGACAGATGACAGCGGCTCCTTCAGCATGTTGCGCCTCCCGGTGGGAACCTACACCGCAGAGGCCGCTGCTCCTGGCTTTGAAAAGTCCGTGTACCCGCCGTTCACGCTGGTGCTCAACCAGACAGCGCGTCTCACCTTCCAGATGAAGGTGGGGAAGGTTTCGGAAGCTGTCGAAGTGACCGGCGCTGCACCGATATTGCAGACACAAGATGCCCAGGTCAGCACGCTCATCGACGCAAGAACTACCGTGTCTCTGCCGCTGCTTTCCAGGAACTATCTCCAACTAGCCTTACTTGTTCCCGGGGCCACAAACCCGAACCCACAAACCCTGATTCAGGCGCAGGTGATGCCGAGTTCGGGTCGACCTCTGATCAACGGAAACCGTGAACAGGGGAACTCCTACCTCCTTGACGGTGTTGTGAATCAAGAGAAGAACAACAACGAAGTGGCGTATCAGCCTCCTCCCGACGCGATTCAGGAGTTCAATGTCGTCACGCAGAACCCGTCCGCCGAGTTTGGTGACTTTCAGGGTGGCGTGATTAGTGTGAGCACGAAGTCGGGAACCAACCAATTTCACGGTACCGCTTATGAGTTCTTCCGTAACAACGTCCTTAACGCCAACACATGGTCGGCGGGGCTGGCCGAAGGCGGGACCTACACGCCCGGCATCTCCCAGCCAAACGGCGTCCTGGACAAGCCAGTTGTGCGTTGGAATGAGTTTGGCGGTGCGATCGGTGGCCCGATTATCAAGAATAAGTTGTTCTTTTTCGCGGACTACCAAGGGCTGCGTTCCGTCAAGTCGTCGGAACAGGGATATAATCTGTTTACTCCCAGCGAAGTTGCAGGCGATTTTGGACAGCTTTGCACGGACAACGGGGGAGGGTTCACAGCTGGAGTCTGCAGCGGAGGAGCAGGGATACAACTCCTCTTCCCCAATGGCGCAAATGCAGGGAAGCCAATTCCCAATAACAATCTGGCCGCGGCCGGGCTGACCATCAGCCCTGTGGTCCAGAATCTGACCAGCCTTCCTGCCTACCAGGCGGCGGCAGCGGTCATGGTCAATACCGTGAACGGATCCAACTACTACAACTCCCTCAAGAGTACCTTCAATATTGATCAGGGTGACCTGAAAATCGATTACGCCGCAACGCAGAAGGATCGCGTCTTCTTCCGCTGGTCTCAGGGATACACCAACAACCCCGCCAGCGCAGGATTCTTGTTAGGAGATCCGGGCGATTCGAGCACCGAGCCGGTGAAGAGCGCGGTGATCAACTGGACGCACTCGTTCGGGCCTAATCTGCTCAATGAGGCTCGCGTGGGCATCGTCGATACCCGTTACGGTCAAACCGACTACAACCCTGAGGCCGGCGATTTGGGTCAACAGATCGGCATCGCCAACGCGAACCAATTCCTGCCGGGGCTGCCGGCTCTGGGGTTCGGCAGTGTAGCGCTTGGAGAGAACGGACTGGAGCAAACCTTTCACTCCGGCAGCGGAGAGATTGAAGATGTCCTGCTGATCAATCATGGTCGCCACATCTTCCACACAGGATTCCAGTACTGGCGGGATCGGCTCAACTATATTTACCCCGGGAACAACGGATCTCTCGGTACGATCAGTTCGTCGGCCCTGACGGGCAGCGGCGCCGCCGACGGTTGGCTCGGTTTGCTTGGCGGCGGCGGACGGGATGCGGGCTTTGCTGAGTTCGGCCTCCGCGGCAATATCTACGGTGCGTTCTTCCAGGACGACTGGCGCATCACTAATACCCTGACGCTAAATCTCGGCCTGCGCTTCGAAGATCACACCCCGCGCTATGAAATCAACAATCGGGAAGTCAATTTCGGACTGTACACAGGAATCATGGAACCAGAGCAGAACCACAAAGCTCTCTACAACAACTATCTCGGGATTGGCGATTGGGAACCACGCATCGGATTCGCCTGGTCTCCCGCCCAATTTAATAGCAGGCTTGTCGTCCGCGCCGCAGTCGGCATGTCCTCTTATACAGAGGGCGGCGGCGCTAACCAGAATCTCACCACCAATTGGCCGCTGACCAAGATCAGTTCTTTCGTCGGCTCGAGCACTGTGCTCACTGACCCCTTCCCGCAGACTACGCCCGCTTGCGCGGCCGTTGTGCAGTCTTGCTTCTCAGGACCAACCAGGGGTCTGAGCACCATCAAGGTGTGGCCTTCAAACCTTCGACCTGCTACCGAGACGCAATGGAATCTCTCGTTTCAGTACCTGCTGGACAACAGCACGAGCCTCCAGGTCAGCTATGTTGGTTCGTTTGCCACTCACCTGTTGAACCTGATGGACTATGCCCAGGGAATCCTTGTGAATGCCAACGGCAGCATAACTCAGCCTGGCGTGGTGGGAGCCAAGGTGCTGCCGACACCTTTTGTTGGCGGGGTTGTCTCGAACACGGCGCCCTACCCCGCTGGAGCCTTTCCGCTCTACACGGCCGGTCCAGCATCGAATGCCAACCAGAGCTACAACGCTCTCCAAGCCGTACTTAAAAGAAATCTCGCACACGGGCTAGACGGTCAGGTTTCCTACGTGTATTCGAAGTGTCTCAGCAATTCGCCGGGATACTATGGAACCTCCAGCTGGGGTGGCAATGGCACCCAAACCTCAATGGGCCTCCCGGGCTGGCAGAACATTTACGATGGCCGGTCCGACTGGGGACCCTGCTACTACGACACGACTCACGCCCTCACCGCTTTCGCCAGCTATGCCATCCCGGTGGGACGAGGCAGGACGTTCGGTCAGAACATGAACTCGGTCGCCAATGCCGTCGTCGGTGGCTGGGGAATTTCTCCAATCGTATCTTGGCACTCCGGCTTCGCGTTAACGCCAATTCTTGGAGGGTTCAGCGATCCCTCGGGAGCGAACGGCGCCGGCATCCTCTTCGATGTGTCGCGACCCGATTGCAGCGGCCCCGTCACATACCCGAAACAGACGATTAACGTTCGCGGCTCCGGATACATTCAGTGGTTTAGCACAAGCACATTTAGCCAACCCACATCGTTCACAGCTACAAACCCGGCCGGCTCGTACGGTGACTGCGGCGTCGGCTCCGTGCGGGGTCCGCACTACGCGGATGTCGACTGGAGCATTCACAAGGACTTTCGCATTACTGAGGGCACGGGATTGGAGTTCCGAACGGAGTTCGTTAACCTTTTCAATCACCCGGTGCTGGACTTTGCAGGAGGGCCGAGCGCCTTCGCGCTGACTTCAGGCGTCATGGGGCAAATCAATGCGTCCCAAGGAGAACGGAACATTCAGTTCGCGCTTAAGTTCCACTTTTGACCGTTGTATGATTGGGCAGGCGTCAGTGACCCCCTGCCCATTCTTATGTTTAAGACTCTCTATCTGAAGTTCGTTTGTAGCCTGTTCTTGGGCCTTTTGGCGTTATCTTCTAGAGCCCACGGCGGACAAACTCCAGCCGCGGATTCTTCCAGTAGTGCGAAGCGAGCCGTCGATCTAGCCAAAGCTGGCCATTGCAAAGAAGCGCTTCCCCTGCTGAAGAAGAGCGCAGCGCACCTCGCGGACAAAGACCTCAAGCACGATGTGGGCTTTGCGGGCGTACGTTGTGCGATGTTTGCGGACCAGCCGGATGTGGCCATCGACTTCCTGCGCTCTCTGAACCAAGAGTTCCCGCGCGATCCCGACGTTCTCTACCTATCGGTCCACACGTACTCGGATCTGTCGACCCGCGCCTCGGCGGAGCTGGCGAACGCGGCGCCAAATTCCTACCAGTCGCAAGAGCTCAATGCGGAGGCTTTGGAAGTCCAAGGAAAATGGGACGAGGCAGCGAAGATGTATCGGCTGATCCTGAGGCAGAATCCGAGTTTGCCCGGAATCCATTACCGGCTGGGGCGCGTTTTGGTGTCCAAGCCCGAGTTTGGTCCGGCAGCGGCAGAAGAAGCGAAACAGGAATTCGAGAAGGAGTTGCAGATTGATCCTTCGAATGCAGGGGCCGAATACGTCTTGGGAGAGATAGCAAAACAGAATCAGCACTGGGACGAGGCCATCCAACACTTCTCCCGCGCGGCGAAACTCGACGCCGGGTTTGGCGACGCCTTTGTCGGGTGGGGAGGTTCTCTCGTTTCAGTGAAAGCGTTCTCCGAGGCGATCGCACCACTCGAAACTGCCGTTAAACTACAGTCGGGGAACCCGGCCGCGCATTACCTGCTGGCCGTCGCGTATGCACGATCCGGGCGCAAGGAAGACGGCGAACGGGAGTTCGCGATTCAGCAGAAGTTGACCCAGAAGGGTGCCGCAGGCGAAGCGCCGCCTGAGTCGCAGCCAAGTCCGAATTAGCCGGCGAGTCTGGCGATGAGCGGATCTTGATTCGCGATTCATGACCCGCGATTCATGATCTGAGATTCCAAGCACGATTGATCGAAGTGAAGAACCCGTCCCCGCAGCCGACCCGTACCCTCTCGCAGTTCTCTCGCCGACGTTTTCTGTGGGGATTAGGGGGCAGTCTAGTGCTTCCCGGCCTGTCACGCCTTTCGCACGCAGTGCCAGCGCCGGTCGACCCGTTCGAAGAGATCCCGGCCGCGGTGAGTGGCATCACCTGGACCCATATTAATGGGAAGTCGACGGAGAAATATTTGCCGGAGACGACGGGAGCCGGATGTGCGTTCCTCGACTACGACGGCGATGGGTGGATGGACATTTATCTGGTGAATAGCGGGAAGTGTGACTTTTTTAATCCTAACCCACCGCTGCGGAATGCCTTGTACAGAAACAATCGCGACGGAACCTTTACCGACGTTACCGAAAAGGCCGGAGTCGCGGCTGGCGGGTACGGCCAGGGTGTTGCGGCTGGCGATTACGATGGAGACGGCTTTCCCGATCTCTACGTCACGCAATATGGACGGAGCATCCTGTATCACAACAACGGAGACGGCACCTTCACGGACGTCACGGAGAAGGCTGGGGTTGCCGCTCCAGGATGGTCTTCCAGCGCGGTCTGGTTCGATTATGACAATGACGGGCGGCTTGATCTTTTTGTTTGCCACTTCGTGGATTTCGATAAGGACAAGCACTTGCCTTGCGAGGCTGACAATAAGCCGGGCTACTGCATTCCAAGGCTCTACAAGCCGACGGCCAGTTGGTTGTTTCACAACAACGGCGACGGCACTTTTGCCGATGTGAGCAAGGCAAGTGGGATCGGCAAGTACCTGGGCAAAGCCTGGGGCACGGTGGCGACGGACATCAATAACGATGGTCGGCTCGATCTTTTTGTGGCCAACGACACCACGGCAAACTTTTTGTTTGTGAATCGGGGCGGCGGCCAGTTCGAAGAAATTGGAGCGCCGGCCGGCGTGGCCTACAGTGAGGCGGGCCGGCCCCGGTCAGGAATGGGAGTGGATTCCGCCGATTTCAACGAAGATGGATGGATGGATCTGTTCGTCGCCAATATCGACCACGAGATGTATTCCCTGTACCAGAACAACCACGATGAAACGTTCGACGACCAGTCCGGCCCCACGGGCATTGCGTCCGCCACCCGCCTGATGAGCGGCTGGGGGTTGAAGTTTATCGATTACGATAACGACGGCAATCTCGATCTGTTTCTATCGAACGGGAATCCCGATGATCTCATTCAGGTGTATCACAAGGACGTAAATTACGAGGAGCCACTCCTGCTGTTTCGAAATACCGGCAAGGGGTTTGAGAATGTCAGTGGGCGGAGCGGTCCGGTTTTTGCCAAGAGTCTCTCCGCTCGTGGACTGGCCGTCGGCGACTTCGATAATGACGGCGGGGTCGACGTGCTCATTTCCGTGAATGGCGGCGCTCCCCTCCTGTTGCGCAACAACCTGGGGAAGCTGAATCACTGGCTCGGCCTAACGTTAGTCGGAACCAAAGCAAATCGTGATGCAGTAGGCGCGCGCGTCACCTACCAAGCCGGCGATCTGAAGCGCAGCCGGATGAAAGTGGGCGGCGGGAGCTATCTCTCATCGCACGATCCACGGATGGTGTTAGGGATTGGCAAGCAGACGAAGCTGGACTGGCTCGAAGTCAAATGGCCGCAACCCAGCAACCTGGTCGAACGCTTCACCGACCTTCCCATCGATCGTTACATCACGGTCGTGGAGGGTCAGGGTAAGTGGAAGTGACGGCGGAATTTTGCCGGATTGCGAGGAACGAGCATGAGGGCTGCCTCCATAATCGTCTTGATTTCGGGGTTGCTGGCGGTGCCGAATGTCGTTGGTCAAAGTAAGATTCAGTCGCCGCCAGGCGTCCCCGCAGCACCAGTCGCGTTCCCGGCTTTGCGCGATCGCTTTGTAGGGGACGAGGTATGTGGTTCGTGCCACCGAGAAAAGACTGATACCTTTCACCAGACAGCTCATTACCTCACATCCAGGCTGCCCGATAAAAGTTCCATCCTTGGAAAATTCGCGCCCGACGCGAACACGCTTAAGACTTCCAATCCGCAGCTATCGTTCCGGATGGATGAAAAGGAAGACGGTTTCTTCCAGACCGCAGTGGAGGGAATAGCTCCCTTCTACACTACAGAGCGTACTGAGCGGTTTGGCCTGGTAATCGGATCCGGGGGGAAGGGGCAAACGTACCTGTTCTGGAAAGGAGATCGACTGTTTCAACTCCCCATTTCCTACTGGACAGAGCTTGGGTGGGTGAACAGCCCGGGGTACCGGGATGGCGTCGCGAATTTCGATCGCATCATCGTTCCGCGTTGTCTCGAGTGTCATGCAACCTACTTCGAAGTGATTCCGCCTTCACCCAATCGATACGGCAAAGCCGGTTCGGTCGTCGGCATTACGTGTGAAAAATGCCATGGGGCGGGACGCGAACACGTGCGGCGGGAAGGCTCGAAACTTCTACAGTCTTCGGGCTCAGCGATCGATTCAGCCATACTCAATCCAGCAAGACTCTCTCGCGACCGGCAGATGGACCTCTGCGCGTGGTGCCATGCGGGCCTCGGGGTAGCGCTTGCCCCGACGTTCTCCTACGTTCCAGGCGAGCCGCTCGACAAATACATTGAACTCCCGCGGCCCGCTGCAAACGTGGGGCTTGATGTGCACGGCAGCCAAGTCGAACTGCTGGAAAAAAGCCGCTGCTACCAATCCTCGGCAATGACATGTCAGACTTGCCACGACGTGCACACGGTTCAGCACGATCCGTCGACATACTCACAGCGTTGCTTGAGTTGCCACAAACCTGGAACGGTTACGTTCCCCAAGATGGGCCACGAAGTCGCCAGTAACTGCATTGATTGCCATATGCCGAAGCAGGAGACGAATCTCATTGTTTTTGACTGGAACGGCAAGAAGGCGAGGCCCCAAGTTCGCAATCATTGGATAAGAATTTACCCTCCGCCAACTCCGCCAAGGTGACACCGCGGAATCCCGAAGTGGAATGATCGGGAGACGGAACGGAGACGCCAATCACTTTACCAACCTTGCCGTTATGCACTTCATATTCGACGCGGAACCGCTTCTCCAAACGGGTTTCCCCCAGGCAGATCGTAACGAGGCCTACCATCCTCCGTGTTGATTTTCATCGGATTGTCATTCTAGAATCTCCTCACACTTTGGGGCGTCATTAGTAGTCAATCGGGCACGTTGCGGCTGTCAACTCCAATCTTAATGAAGTGTCCCGGCGATGCGGAGGACCATCATCGTGGCGTTTTCAGAATATCCGCTCGAACCCCTCCGTGAGAATGAGGAGTTCATCCTCTACCGGGAGGGAAGACTGCGTGTGTACGACTCCCAGAAATCTGCCCCGGGGACCGCGGCAAGAGATTCAAAAGGATTACGCGGCCTCCTTCCTTACGATTCCGCATCCATCGTTGCGCCGTTATATGGTCGATATTCGCGCAACCCTTTCAGGTCCCAAGCTGGTGGTAACCACCATCCCCTTCCGGTAGGCGGGATTCATATGAGCATGGCAATAGATAAGGAGTTTTCAGCATGAAAGCCATCCCTGGACAAGAGATCCCCGCGCCAGCGCGGAAGTTGGCCGCGGAGGCGATCGGGATCGACAGCCACTCGATACGGTTCAGCGTGTGCTGGTGATGGGTGAGGATCCGGGCAAACGGTGGGATGTAGGTCACGTGGATATTCCGCGGCTGCGCGAGGGTGGGACGCACGCGCCGTTTTTCGCGCTCTGGGTTCCCGTGTATTTTCCGGGCGTGGAGGCGGTGCGCAGGACGCTCGATCTGCGGGATGCGATGCAATCGGTGTTTGACGCGCACCAGGACCAGATCGAGCTGTCGACGACGGCAGCCGATATCAAGCGGATCGTAAAGGCGCGCAAGATCGCGGCGTTTCTGACGATCGAGGGCGGGCACACGATCGACGACGATCTGCGGGTGCTGCGCATGTTCTACCGACTGGGGATGCGGTCGATGACACTGACGCATTCCCGCAATGACAACTGGGCGGATTCGTCGACGGACAAGCCGGAGCACAACGGACTGACCGATTTCGGCAAAGAAGTTGTGCGGGAAATGAACCGACTGGGGATGCTGGTGGATGTTTCGCACGTTTCCGATAAGGCGTTCTATGACGCGCTCGCGGTCACGACCAAGCCGGTGATCGTTTCGCATTCATCGATGCGGGCGCTTTCAGATGTTCCGCGGAATGTGACGGACGAAATGCTGTGGGCGCTCGCCAAGAACGGCGGCGTGATCGGGATCAGTTTCGGGGAGGGTTTTATCAATCCGAAAGATGCAGAGGCGTTGCGAGCGGCGATCAAGATTGAGACGCATGCCCCATCGCTGACCGGGAGGGCGCTGGACGATTACGCGGCGGAGGATGTGCGGAAGCTGTTCGGGAACCGGGTAAAAGTGGCGGCGACGGTGGAGGACGTGGCGGATCACATCGACCACGCGGTGAAGATTGCGGGGATCGATCACGTGGGGATCGGGAGCGATTTCGACGGGATCTCGGGCCCGCCCAACGGACTGGGCGACGTTTCCAAGATGCCGGCGCGATCGCGGTGCTGCTGAAACGCGGATATAGGAAGCGCGACTTGAAGAAGATCCTGGGCGAGAGTTATCTGCGCGTGATTCGCGAGGTGACGGGCAAGTAGACAGCTCGCCCCGTCGCAGCGCTACGTTGTTTCGACCTTGCCGACGTCGATCGGTGCGAATTGGACGGGATCTCAGAGGAGGATCTAAGCGATGGCACATCGAGTGGCGGATGAGTTAATTAGCAGACTTGTTGAGGCGGGTGTCGAAAGAATTTACGGCGTCGTCGGCGATAGCTTGAATCCAGTGACGGATGCTTTGCGCCTAAGTGGCAAAGTTAAATGGATTCACGTGCGCCACGAAGAAACGGCCGCCTTTGCAGCCAGCGCCGAGGCTCAATTGAGCGGGAAGCTCGCGTCCTGCGCGGGGAGCTGTGGCCCCGGCAACCTCCACCTGATCAACGGACTTTTCGATGCCCATCGCAGCAATGCTCCGGTAATTGCGATCGCATCGCATATTCCTTCCAGTGAGATCGGCACTGGATATTTCCAGGAAACTCATCCGGAAATTCTTTTCAAAGAATGCAGCCACTATTGTGAGCTGATCTCGAATCCGAAGCAGTTTGAGCGTGTTTTTCATATCGCGATGCAGAATGCAGTTGGAAAAGGTGGAGTAAGCGTCATCGTGTTGCCCGGGGACGTGGCTGGGATGGAGATACCGGCGGATGGCTCCTCTCGTTCCCTGGCAAGCCGCAGGCCGATGACTCGTCCCTGTGAAAAGGAATTGGCGCAGCTCTCGGACTTGATTAATTCCGTCAAGAAAGTGGCTTTGTTCTGTGGAATTGGATGCGCCGACGCCCACGATGAGGTGGTCGCTCTCGCTGATAAGTTGAAATCTCCCGTCGGGCATTCGTACCGGGGGAAGCCGTTCCTCGAGTGCAACAATCCGTTTGACGTGGGAATGACCGGATTGCTTGGATTCGGCGCGGCCTACCAGGCGATGCACGAATGCGATCTGCTGCTGCTCTTGGGCACTGATTTTCCCTATGAGAACTTCCTGCCAACCAAGCCCAAGATTGCCCAGGTCGACATCAGGGTCGACAATTTGGGCAGGCGGAGCAAACTCGATCTCGGATTATGGGGCGATGTGGGCGAAACCATCCGCGCGCTGCTGCCGCTGGTAGAAGCTAAGTCAGACCGCTCGTTTTTAGACGCGATGCTCGCCAAACACAAAGAGGCACTTCGGCGGCTGAATGTTTACGTAAATCACGTTGGAAAACGGACGCCCATGCACCCTGAGCCCGCCGCGGCTGCGCTGAATGAAATTGCCGCAGACGATGCGATCTTTACCGCCGATACCGGCATGTGCAACGTCTGGTCTTCGCGGTACATTCGAGCGACCAAGGACCGGCGGCTGATCGGCTCCTTCACCCACGGGTCAATGGCAAACGCACTACCTCAAGCCATCGGCGCGCAACTTTGCTATCCGGGAAGACAGGTGATCGCAATGGCGGGAGATGGTGGCCTCGCAATGCTCATGGGCGATTTGTTAACGCTGACACAGTACGACCTCCCGATCAAGATCGTCGTGTTCAACAACAGCGTTCTTGGAATGGTCAAGCTCGAGATGGAAGTGGCGGGACTACCCGACTATCAGACGGACTTGAAGAATCCGAACTTTGCCAAGCTTGCCGAGGCGATCGGCATGATGGGTGTAAGAATCGAAAACCCAGCCGATGTGTCCTCCGGACTGAAGAAAGCGCTTCAGCATTCCGGTCCGGCGCTCATTGATGTAGTGACCGATCCAAATGCGGTTTCGTTGCCCTCCCATATCGAGCCCGAAATGGTCGTGGGGTTCGGACTGACCATGGGAAAACTAGTTCTCTCCGGTCGAATCGACGAGGTGGTGGACACGATTGAAACTAATATTCGCCATATTTGAGGCTGCCTTTGCTGACGGGGAGTCATTTTCGAGGGGGGTAAAATTAAAATGGCATTTCTGAGGGCGCCATGGACTCCGGAACAGCGCATATCGAAACAATCGGAGGAACTCGGCGCTTCTCTTCTCAATCGGTTTTGCTACAGGTCATCTCGAAGGTCAAGAAAGGATGAAGACACCCATGTCGCAACCGGTCTTTTATCGCACGGTTAAGGTTGACGGGCTCTCAATTTTTTATCGGGAAGCGGGACCGCAAGACGCGCCAACGCTTCTCCTGCTCCACGGACTGCCCTCTTCGTCGCGAATGTTCGAGCCGCTCTACGCCCGGCTTTCCGATCGCTATCACCTGGTCGCGCCCGATTACCCGGGCTTTGGACACAGTGACTGGCCGGACCCGAAAAAATTCGCGTATACGTTCGATCACTATGCCGAGATCATGAATCATTTCACCGAAGCGCTCGGGCTCTCGCGCTACACGCTTTACATGCAGGATTATGGCGGCCCCGTCGGTTTCCGCATGGCGTTGGCCCATCCGGACCGGATCGAGGCTCTCATCGTTCAAGACGCGGTCGCACACAACGAAGGCTTGGGGGCGAACTGGAAGGCACGGCGGGCCTTTTGGGCCGATCGCGGTCCGAACGAAAGCACGCTTCGCACAAATCTCCTCTCGCTCGCGACCACGCGCACGCGCCATGTGGGAAACGATCCCGACGTGGAACGCTATGACCCGGATCTGTGGACCGACGAGTCCGCGTTTCTGAGTGCGCCGGGGCAGGCGGACGTTCAAAGCGACCTGTTTTACGACTATCGAACCAATGTCGACGCCTACCCGAAATGGCAAGCATGGATGCGGGAGAAGCAACCGCGCCTTCTGGTGATCTGGGGCAAGTATGACCTCTCCTTCGACCTCGGCGAACCGGAGCGATACCGCAAGGATGTTCCGAACGCTCAGGTTCACGTTCTCGACGCCGGTCATTTCGCATTGGACACGGCTGCCGATGAGATCGCCGCATTGGTCCGAGAATTTGTCGGTTCTTCACGTGGAGAGTTGCAGGCGCGGCGCGCTGGCTGAGCCCGCGACGACCGCGGGGTGCCCCAGATTCGCTTCCGTTCGAGCGATAATGTGCGCCGCAACTTGAAAGATCGACGAGCGATGGAATTGTTTCATTCAACGATTGAGCCGAAGCGGCCCAGGGAGAAGAAATCATGGCGGCTGCAACGATCGCAACCCGTCCCCCTTTGCCTCCGTTCACACGCGAGGGCGCGATTCAGAAGGTGCGCCTCGCCGAAGATGGCTGGAACACTCGCGACCCGGCAAAAGTAGCTCTTGCCTACGCGATCGATTCACGATGGAGGAACCGCT
>Ga0181523_10000840_pt1 | contig 34388 bp, 19 predicted proteins | sample PEATcosm2014_Bin_43_FD_119752 | JGI IMG/M metagenome (GOLD analysis project Ga0181523, IMG submission 119752) | Peatland microbial communities from MTU Mesocosm Facility, Houghton, MI, USA - PEATcosm2014_Bin05_30_metaG | ecosystem: Environmental > Terrestrial > Soil > Wetlands > Peat | place... | reverse complement strand
CCAAAACGAGCCGGAGGTCGAGGCGGTCCGGCGGGCGATCGACCGCTCGGGCCGGGCCATGGTGCTGAGCCTCTCGCCCGGGGAGACCGACATCCGCGAGGCGGACCACGTGGAAGGCCACGCCAACATGTGGCGGATCTCCGACGACTTCTGGGACCACTGGTCGCTCCTCCTTTCCCAGTTCGGGCGCCTGGACAGCTGGGCCCGCTGGCGCCGCCCCGGGGCCTGGCCCGACGCGGACATGATCCCGATCGGCACGATCGAGATGGGCCGCAGGACCTGGTTCACGCGCGACGAGGAGGTCACCCTGATGACGCTCTGGTCGATCGCCCGCTCGCCGCTCATGGTCGGCGCCGACCTGACAAAGCTCGACGGGCCGACGCTGGCGCTCCTCACAAACGACGAGGTCATCGCCGCGGACCAGGCGAGCGACAACAACCGCCAGCTCTTCCGCGACGGCGACGGCGGGATCGGTTGGGTCGCGGACGCGGTGGGCGGGCGGGCCAAGTTCGTCGCGCTCTTCAACACCGCCGACCCCTGGGTCCTCAGCCCTTCCAGGCTCCTGTGGCGCAGCGGCCCGGTCTCGATGGGCACCCCCGGCCAGGAGGTGGCGTTCGACGTCTGCGTGGAGGGCCTGAGCACCGTGGTCCTCTGCGCAGACGACGGCGGCTCGCCGCGCTTCTGGTGGCCCTCGGTGATCCGGCGCGTCCGCTGGGGCTACGCCGACGGGCGCGAGGCGGCGGCGGACCGCGAGTACGGAAGCCACGGGGAGCGGATAAGCGGCCTCGCCGTTCCGGCGGGCGCGACCGCCCTGCGCGGCGTGGCCAGGCTGGACGATGCCGCCCGCGAGAACGCCAGGGGCGAGGCCATGGTGTTCTCGGCATACGGGTTCGCGGCCGGCGACCTGCGCGCCCCGACGCGCGCCGTTCCGCTCGACCTGACGCTGCTCGGCCTCGGCGGGCCCGTCCGCATCCGCGACCTCTGGGCCCACCGCGACCTGGGCGTCTTCTCCGGCACCTTCTCCCCGGAGATCGAGTGGCACGGGGCCCGCCTCTACCGGGTCTCTGCGCAGCCCTAGCCCCCGGGCGGCCCGGCCGCTACGACGGACGCCCCGAAAGCCCCGCGACGCGCAGCGCGGCGGTGATCGCGGCCACCGTGACCCCGAGGGCGATCATGTCCTGGTCGGGGCTCAGGCTGAGCCGCGAAAGGAGCGAGAGGTACGCCGCGCCCGCGGCGATGCCCACGTAGTCCGTGAAGTTCTGGATCGAGACCGTCTTGCCGAGCTTGGTCTGGTCGGTCTCGGACTGGAGGGCGGCATTGAACGGGACGACGAGGAGGCCGGCCGCGGCCCCGGTGACGATGAGCACGAGGACGGGGGGTGCCAGCCCGAACCTGCCTCCCAGGAGTCCCAGGCCAGCGAACCCGGCGCCGAGGAGCAGGGCGTACCTGCGGGCCCAGGAGAGGTCCCCGGTCCTGTGGAACTGCCCGGCGAGAACGGCGCCGAGGACGATCCCCGCCACAAGGCCGATCTTCAGGAGGACCAGCTTCAGGTTGGTCACATCGGGAATCCCGGCCTGCGCGTACGCCGAGAGGCCCCAGCCCTGGAGGGCGGACCTGACCGTCGACCCGGCGAACCAGAAGAGCGCGGAACCCAGGAGAATGCGCCCGAGGCGCGGGTTCGTCACAAGCGAGAGGAAGCTCGAGCCGAACTCGGCGAAGCTGCGGCGCATGCGCGCGTCCGGGTTGAAGGGGGTCGGCGCCATCGCGGCATTGCAGACGAGCGCCCCAGCGTAGAGCGCGAGGCTCGCCCAATAGCAGACCGGCAGGGAGAGCGTGCGGTCGTAGAGGATTCCGCCGCCGCCGAGGCCGGCCACGATGGCGACCAGCGTCAGCATCTCGACGGTGCCGTTGGCTTTCACGAGCCGGGCGTTCGCGACGACCTCCGGCAGTATCCCGTACTTCGCCGGGGAGTAGACGCAGGCGCCGATCCCGACGACGCAGTACCCGGCGACCTGGAGCAGGTGGCTGTGCCCGCCCGCGAGGACGGAGACCCCCATGAGGCCGACCGCGCAGCCACCGAGCTTGACGAGGTTGCCCCCCACGAGCCACCGGGTCTTGGGCATCCGGTCGTTCAGGAACCCGGCCAGCGGCGCGAGCACGATGAACGGGATGCTGAATACGAGGCCGAACAGCGCGTTCTCCGCGTTGACCGAGCTCTCGGTTATCCTGCCGGCGCCCTGGGCGTAGGTGAGCGGGCCGAGAACGGCCGCCAGGAGGAAGTTGTCGCCGAAGGCGCCGAGGAACTGCCCGACGAGCAGAAGCGGGTAGTTGCGGCCGGCCGGAGCGGGGGCGGTGGGGTTCATGGCAGGGGGGTTCGGCCTGGGCGCCGGCCGGGCGAACGAATCCGCGCGGGCCCGCGTCGGCGGAAGCAAATTGACCGGCCGGGGCGCCGCAAGACAAACAGCCGCGCCACGGGGGCCGCCCCCCGGGAGCCGCGTTTTGCCTTGGACGGCGGCCGCGGCGCCCCGACACTGTGGCGGCCATGCACCGCTTCCACTGCGTCCTCTTTGACCTCGACGGCACCCTGGTGGACGCGTTCACGACCCTCCACCGCGCCTATTGCCACACGCTCCCCCTGTTCGGGCTACCCGCGCCGACCAGGGAGGAGGTCCGCCGCAGCGTGGGAGGCGGCCTCGAGAACGCCATGGGCCGATTCCTGCCCGCGGACAAGGTCGCCGGGGCGTGCCGGGTCCACGTGGCCTACACGGAGAAGATCCTGCTCGAGGACCCCGTCCTCTACGACGGCGCGAGGGAGCTCGTGGGCGCGCTGCGCTCCCAGGGCGTGAAGACGGGCGTCCTCACCAACAAGATCGGCGACCACGCCCGGGCCGTCCTGGCCCATCTCGGGATCGCCGCGCAACTCGACGTCATCCTCGGCGCCCGCGACTGCGCGTGGCGCAAGCCCGCCGCCGAGTTCACGGCCGAGGCCCTTCGCAGGGCCGGCGCGGACGCCGCGCGCTCCTGCATCGTCGGAGATTCGCCGTTCGACCTCGCGACGGGCCGCAACGCCGCCATTCCGTGCCTCTGCGTGTCGACCGGCACGCACGACGAGGCGGCGCTGCGCGCCGCGGGGGCTACCTCCGTCTATCCCGGCCTGCGACCCCTGGCCGCGGCGGAGTTCGGCCTCCGCCTGTAGCGTTCCGCCGCTCAAAGGTCTTCCCCCTTGGAATTGCCCCCGGCAACAGGTACAAGGGCGGCATGAAAATGCAAAGATGCTCCCGCCTCGCCGTCACGAGAGGTTGCAGGGCGGCGCTGGCCGCGCTGGGGATCGGCCTGTGCCTCCCAGCCGCGGCCGGAGCGACGGCGGCCCCCGCGCCCGCCGTATCGCGCTGCGACCGGCCTCCCCGCAAGGTCCTCCTCGGCACGACCATCGGCGGCGGGGACAACGTCAAGCTGGCCCTGGACGAGCGCCTCCGGCGCATGGACGAGTTCGTCGACGCGATGGCGGCCGAGGCCGCGAGCCGCTACCCCGGCAAGCCGCTCGACCTCGCCCTCCTGCCCGAGTTCTTCCTCGGCCGGCCTGGCGACGCGATGGCACAGGAGGCCGTGGCGCTGGGCGAGGTGCTGCCGCGGATCGCGCAGTGCGCGAGACGCCACGGCACCTACCTCATCGTGCCGGTCCTCCTGCGGGAGGCGGACCCGCCTCTTCGCTACAGCAACGCCGCGGTCCTCGTAGACCGGGCGGGGCGTCTGGTGGGAATGTACAGGAAGGTGCACCCCGTGGTCCTCCAGGACAGCGACATCATCGAGGGCGGCACGACGCCCGGCCGGGATTTCCCCGTGTTCGACTGCGACTTCGGGCGCGTCGGCATCCAGATCTGCTTCGACATGCTCTACGCGGACGGCTGGCAGGCGCTCGCCAAGCGCGGCGCGGAGATCGTCGCCGTTGCCTCGGCCTCGCCCGAGACCGCCCACCTGTCGCTCTACGCGCTCGAGCACGAGTACTACATCGTGAGCGCCACGCCCCACGACCACGCCGCCGTCTTCAACCCGCTCGGCATCATGGAAGCCCAGATCACGAAGCCGTCCGTGCTCGTCCACGAGATCGACCTCTCGTTCGCGGTCCTGCACTGGGAGGCCATCCTGGAGAACGGCGAGGCGCTCACGCGCCGGTTCGGGGACCGGGTCGGGTACCACTACTACAACGACCAAGACGGCGGGATCTTCTGGTCGAACGACCCGAACATGACGATCGGCCAAATGATCCGCAGCATCGGCCTGATGGAGTCGGACGCGAACGTGGAGCGGGTCCGCCAGTTCGACGACAGGGCCCGGGGCGGCCCGCCCGCGGCGCCCTGAGGGGGCGCCGGGCGCGGCGCCGGCGGGCTCACTTCGCCGCCGCGGGCGTTTCGCCGGCCGCCCCGTCCAGGGCGATGTTCAGCCGAAGCACGTTCACGCCTGCCTCCCCGAGGAAGCCAAGGTCGCGCCCCTCGGTGTTCGCCGCGACCAGGGCCCGGACCTTCTCCGGCGCGAGCCCGCGGGCCCTTGCCACCCGCGCCGCCTGGATCATCGCGTTGCCGACGCTGATGTGGGGGTCGAGGCCGCTGGCGGACGATGTCACGGCGTCCGCGGGCACGGGCGCGTCCGCGCCGAGGGCGTTTGCCGTCCGGTACGCGGCCACTGCGGCCTTGATGCTGTCGGAAAGCTTCTGGCTCGTCGGCCCGAAGTTCGTTCCCCCGGAGTTGGTGGCGTCATAGCCCGTGCCGGCGGCCGAGGGCCTCGGCTGGAAGTACCTGTCGCTTGAGAAGTTCTGGGCGAGGAGCGCCGAGCCCCGGACGGCGCCGTCCTTGCCGACTATCAGGCTTCCGTTGGCCTTGCCCGGGAAGAGCGCCTGGGCGCCGGCCCACACGGCGAGCGGGTACGCCCCGCACAGCAGGACCGCGAACACGAGGGTGAGCAGCAGTGAGGTCCTTAGTTCAGACAGAAGCGTCTTCATGGTTCAGACGAGGTGGGCGGCGTTGACGATAAGATCGATGAGCTTGATGCCGATGAACGGGATGATGATGCCGCCGAAGCCGTATATGATGAGGTTGCGGCGCAGCATCGCGGCGGCGCCGATCGGGCGGTAGGCCACGCCCTTCAGGGCGAGCGGGATCAGGGCGACGATGATGAGCGCGTTGAAGATGACGGCGCTCAGGATGGCGCTCAGCGGCGAGGCGAGGTGCATCACGTTCAGGGGCGCAATCGCGGGAAACACGCCGACCAGCATGGCGGGGATGATCGCGAAGTACTTGGCGACGTCGTTGGCGATGCTGAACGTCGTCAGGGCGCCCCGCGTGATAAGCAGCTGCTTTCCGATCTCGACGATGTCCAGGAGCTTCGTCGGGTTGGAGTCCAGATCTACCATGTTGCCCGCCTCCTTGGCGGCCTGCGTGCCCGTGTTCATCGCGACGCCCACGTCGGCCTGCGCGAGCGCGGGCGCGTCGTTGGTGCCGTCCCCGGTCATGGCGACCAGGTGGCCGGAGCCCTGCTCCTCGCGGATGCGCGCAAGCTTCATCTCGGGGTTGGCCTGGGCCAGGAAGTCGTCGACGCCCGCCTCGGCGGCAATCGCCGCGGCGGTCAGGGGATTGTCGCCCGTGATCATCACCGTGCGGATCCCCATCGCCCGGAGCTGGGCGAAACGCTCCTTGATGCCGCCCTTCACGACGTCCTTCAGGTATATGACGCCGAGGGTCTCGCGGTTGTCGGCAACGACGAGCGGCGTGCCCCCCTGGCGGGAGATCCCGTCGACGGCGGCGGAAACCGAATCGGGAAAGGAGCCCCCCTGCGACTCCACCCACGCCTTGACGTTTGCGGCGGCGCCCTTGCGGATCGAGCGCGCCGACGCACCCTCGCCGGCCGCGAGGTCGACCCCGCTCATCCGGGTCTGCGCGGTGAACGGGACGAACGCCGCGCGGTGCGCCGACAGGTCCCGGCCCCGCAGCTGGAACTTCTCCTTGGCGAGCACGACGATGCTGCGGCCCTCCGGGGTCTCGTCGGCCAGCGAGGCGAGCTGGGCCGCGTCGGCCAGGCGCTCGGGCGTCACGCCGGGCGCCGGCAGGAATTCCGTCGCCATGCGGTTGCCCAGCGTGATCGTGCCGGTCTTGTCGAGCAGCAGCACGTCGATGTCGCCCGCCGCCTCGACGGCGCGCCCGCTCATGGCGAGCACGTTTCGCTGGAGGAGCCGGTCCATGCCTGCGATCCCGATGGCGCTCAGCAGCCCGCCTATCGTCGTCGGGATCAGGCAGACCAGGAGGGCGATGAGCGCCGTGATCGTAAAGGCGACATTCGAGTAGATGCCGAACGGCTTGAGCGTGATGATGACCAGCAGGAATATGAACGTGAGGGCCGACAGGAGGATCGTAAGGGCTATCTCGTTGGGCGTCTTCTGGCGCGTCGCGCCCTCGACGAGGCTGATCATGTGGTCGAGGAACCCCTCGCCGGGATTCGCCGTGATACGAATCACCAGGCTGTCGGAGAGGACGCCGGTGCCGCCGGTGACCGCGCTCCGGTCGCCGCCCGCCTCCCTGATGACGGGCGCCGACTCCCCGGTGATCGCCGACTCGTCGACCGACGCGGCCCCCTCGACGACCTCCCCGTCGCCGGGAATGATCTCGCCCGCGGCAACGACGACGACATCGCCGCTGCGCAGCACCGAGGCGTCCACCGGCTCTGTCGTCCCGTCCTTGCGCCGGCGCTTGGCGACCAGCTGCTTTCGCGAGGCGCGCAGGGCGCGGGCCTGCGCCTTGCCGCGGCCCTCGGCGACGGCCTCGGCGAAGTTGGCGAACACCACCGTGAAGAGCAGCCACAAGGCTATCTGGAGCACGTAGCCGAACGGCTCCTTCGAGGTGAACAGCTGCTGGAACGTAAGCAGCGCGCCGACCAGCGTGACGAACATCACGGGGTTTTTGATCTGCTGGCGGGGGTTCAGCTTCGTGAACGAGTCCGCGACAGCCTTTTTCATGATGTCGCGGTCGAAGAGGGAGATGGTCTTGGTGCTCATGGTCGCGTCCTGGGGAGTGAGTGTCTCGGGCGGAAGCTAGAAGAGCGTCCCGGCGCCCATGAGGTAGTGTTCGACGATCGGCCCAATCGCCAGGGCTGGCAGGAACGTGAGCGCCCCGACGAGGAGGACCGTGCCGATCAGGAGGACGACGAACGTGAAGCCCTCCGTCCTGAAGGTTCCGGCGCTGGCCGGGACGAGCTTCTTCGACGCCAAGTTGCCGGCCAGGCCCAGGATCGGGATGATCATGAGGAACCGGCCGAAGAGCATCGCCAGTGCGAGCGTCGTGTCCCAGTGCGGATTGCCGTCCGCCGGGGCGGCGGTCAGGCCGGCGAAGGCGCTGCCGTTGTTGCCGACGCAGGAGCTGAAGGCGTAGAGGATCTCGCTGAAGCCGTGGGGCCCGGCGTTGTTGAGCCCAGCCCGGCCCCAGTCGGCGACCGACGCCCACGCGGTGAAGCCCAGTATCGTGGCCGAGAGCACCATCAGGACCAGCATGACGAGCTTGACATCATAAGCCTCGATCTTCTTGCCGAGGTATTCCGGGGTGCGCCCGACCATCAGGCCGGCGATGAAGACGGCCAGCACGACGAAGATGAGCATGCCGTAGAGGCCAGCCCCCACCCCGCCGAAGATCACCTCGCCGGTCTCGATGTTGAACAGGGGAACCATGCCCCCCAGGGGCGTGAACGAGTCGTGCATCGAGTTGACCGCGCCGCAGGAGGCGTCCGTCGTGATCGTGGCGAAAAGGGCGGAGTTGAAGATGCCGAACCGCACCTCCTTGCCCTCCATGTTCCCGTCGCCCGCGGCGACCCCGAGCGCCTTGTGGATCGGGTTGCCGAGGCTCTCGGCCTTCCAGCAAACGAGCACACCCACGAGGAACATCGCGAACATCGCGGCCCAGACGGCCCAGCCGTGCCTCTGGTTCCTGACCATGCGCCCGAGGTAGTATGTCAGTGCGCTCGGGATCGCGAAGATCGAGAGGATCTGCACGAAGTTGGACAGCGGCGTGGGATTCTCGAAGGGATGGGAGGCGTTGGCGTTGACGTAGCCGCCGCCGTTCGTCCCGAGCATCTTGATGGCGATCTGCGAGGCGACGGGGCCCTGCACGATCGTCTGCGTGTCGACCGACTGGTCCACGAGGACCGGCGTCTTGCCGTCGGCCGCCATGACCGGCTTTCCGGCGGCGTCGACCTTCGGGACCTGGATCGTGTACGGCTCGTAGGTCTTCGCAACCGTGTAGGGCTTGAAATTCTGGATGACGCCCTGTGACACGAGGAACAGGGCGTACACGAGGCAGATGGGGACCAGCAGGTAGTACGTGACGCGCACCACGTCGGCCCAGAAGTTCCCGATCGTCGCCACCGACTGGCGCGCGATGCCGCGCACGAGCGCCGCCGCGACGGCGATGCCAGAGGCCGCGGACGTGAAGTTGTGGATGACCAGCGCCACCATCTGCGAGAAATACGACATCGTCGTCTCGCCGCCGTAGCTCTGCCAGTTGGTGTTGGTCGTGAAGCTGGCGGCGGTGTTGAACGCGAGGTGCGGCGCCAGGCCGGGAAGGCCCTGGGGATTGAGCGGCAGGTGGTCCTGGAAGCGGAGGATGAAATAGGTCGCCATCATCCCGACGAGGCTGAAGAGCAGGAGCGAGATCGTGTATCCGATCCAGCCCTGCTCGGCCACCGGGTCGATTCCGCAGACGCGGTACGTGAGCCGCTCAATAGGCTTGACGACCCTGTCGAGCCACGTCTCGCCGCGCGCGTCGAGGACCCGGACCAGGTAGAGCCCGAGCGGCTTGGTGATCAGCAGCAGCGCGCAGACGTAGAGGACGAGCTGGAACCATGCGTTGGGATTATTCATGGCGCGGGTTGCCTAGAACTTCTCCGGGCGCAGCACGGCGACCACGAGGTAGGCGAGCAGGAGGATGGCGATGATGCCGAAGGCGATGTTTTCCATGATCAGCGGTGTTTTGGTGGCGGACAACCGGTTGGGCGGGGCCGCGGGCTCACCGAATCTTCTCGCAGAAGTAGGCGTACCCGATCGACACGGCGAAGAACGCGACCGATATGGCGACGAATGCGGCGTCGTTCATAGGAGGCTCCCCACTGCGGCGGCGTACGCGGGGAAGGTGCGCGGGTGCCGGAGGCTTTCGTGCGAGTTCATGAAAGCGATCCTAGCATCGCGTGCGCAATGCGCTTAGTTAATTACCCGCCAGAAACCGTTAAGAATGCATTAAGAGTCGGCCTGCCGGACCGCTGCGCGATCCGCGCACGCCAATGGCTATTAATGCGATGCGTTCTGTCTTCAATGGGCGCACAACCGCGATCAACCCGCGCGCCAGCCTAGGCAACGTGAAGCGCAGCGGGCGCGCCAGCGGAGGCCCCTCCAGTCTCCCTCGGTCGACCTCCTTTGTGTTTATCGACCTCAAATGATAGTCAATAGATGCCTAAAAAACACGTAACACAATTTTCCATATTATTATACGAATACTTGCACCATTTAATGTTGCATATGCAATACTTGTAGTTCTAACTATTGCCATGAAACGCAGAACCCCCCTTCCCATCGCGGCCACCCTGCTCTTCATCGCCATTTTAACAACCGTCCGGGCTGCCCTCGACGATCAGGTCTATGCCACGGTCGTCGCCAGCAAGCCCGCGGTGGGCGACATCGTCTTCATCCGCATGGGTGGCCCGATATTCAGCAATGTCGCCGCCACCACCCAAACCTGGACCTCGCACGTGGGGATCATCGTCGACTACGGGAACGGGGACTGGATCGTGGCCGAAAGCGGAATCCCCTTTGTCCGCAAGACGCCGCTTCGGAGATTCCTCAACCGTTCGCAGGACCAGAAGTTCTCGATCAGGCGCCTGAAGGCTGAGCCCACCGAAGCTGAGAAGCGCGCGATGCTGGAATTCGCAGACTCGCAGATGGGCAGGCCCTATTCGCTGGGGTTCAACCTGCAGTCCCAAGAAACATTCTGCTCCAAGTTCGTGCACGATGTCGTGTATGCGAGCACCCATCAGTCAATCGGCGAGGTAGAGACATTTGACCGCATGCTGCGCGAGAATCCCCATGCGCCGCTTTGGTTCTGGCGGGCATGGTTCTTCGGGCACATCCCCTGGCAGAGAGAGACGATAACTCCGGCGAGCGAATTGCAAAGCCCCCTCCTTAGGGTCATTGCCCAAAACCACGTATGAAGACCCTCATCTATGAAATCATCGCCGCCGCGGCGACCATCGAGGCCGCGGGCAACAGGATCCTCAAGCCGTTCGGCCTCACCCCGATGACGTTCAACATCCTGAACGTGCTAAACGACGGGCCCCTTTCCCAGAGGGAGATCAGCGACCGGATCATCGTCGCCGCCTCGAGCATAACCTTCCAGGTCCGCCAGCTGCAGAAGAAGGGGCTGGTCCAGCGCAGGCGCTCCGACGCGAGGACGTGGCGTGTCTCGCTCACGCCCCTGGGCGCGGATACGCGCCTGCGGGCTGAGCAGCGCATGGACCAGGTCATCGGCCAGATCAGGATCGACCCGGGGCTGATAGCGGACGCCGAGTCGGCGTTGAAGGCGGTGCGCAATCACCTCCCGGACCTAGGCTAGGGCCTCGCCGCAAAATGAGCATGCTGGCATCAAGGCGGTTCCTGCCCCTGTTCGTCACGCAGTTCATAGGCGCGTTCTGCGACAATGTCTTCAAGAACGCCTTCGTGCTGCTGGCGACGTTCGGCCTCGCCCGCGCCCACGGCTGGAACCCGTCGTACGCGGTCTACCTGATCGGCGGCCTGTTCATCCTGCCCTTCGTCGTGATCTCCGGCTGGGCAGGATACGTGTCGGACATCTGGCCCCGGCACACGCTCGTGCGCGCCCTCAAGACGTTCGAGGCCTTCGTGATGCTGGGGGCGGCGGCCGCGCTTTACACGGACAGCTTCTACGCCATGTGGGGGGTCATCGTGGCCCTCGGGTTCATCTCGGCCATGTTCGGCCCCCTCAAGTACGGCCTGCTCCCCTTCTACCTGAGGACCGAGGAGCTGGTCGGCGGCAACGCCTGGTTCGAGGCCGGGTCCTTCATAGCGATCGTCACGGGCACCCTCGTCGGGGCCAGGGCCGCCGCCGGAGGCGCCGGCCGCGCCGAGGTGGGCGCCCTGCTGCTCGTCCTCGGCCTCATCGGGTGCGCCGCGACCTTCTTCCTTCCCAAGGCGCCGGCCTGCGCTGTGGAGACGATTTCGCCGTGGAGCCCGCGGTCGCTGCGCCGTTGCGCGGTCGAGGCCGTCGCCACAATCAGGCGGATTCCGGTGCTCTGGCGCAGCATCCTGGGCGTGTCGTGGTTCTGGTGCCTGGGCGCGGTCCTGCTCTCGTTCCTGCCCGTCTACGTCAAGGACAGCCTTCACGAGGACGCAGGGGGCGTCACCCATTTCCTCCTTTTTTTCGCGATTGGCGTCGGCGCCGGTTCGTTTCTCGGCCTCTTCCTGAACGGCGGCCGCATCCGCGCAACGTACGTCCCCATCGCCGGCATGGCCATCAGCGGGTTCCTGTTTCTCTGGGCGGTCGCCGACGTCTTTGCCGGCGCCCGCCTCGGGGCCTTCCTCACGGTCATCACCTCCGGAATCGGAATCGCCGGCGGCGTGTACTCGGTGCCCCTGTACGCCCTCATGCAGCACCGCAGCCCCGTCGACCAACGGGGCAGGGTCATTTCGGCCAACAACATCATGAACGCGGTGTTCATGGTCGCGGGCGCGGTCGGGGCGATCGGCATAGCGGCCGTGGATCCGCGCCCGGCCGCCCTCCTGTGCGTTCTGGGCGCCGCAAACCTGGCGGTCTCTATCTACATGGTCTGGCTGATTCCGGAGTCCGTCCTGCAGACGGTCGTGCGGCTGGTCCTGAGGATCATCTTCAGGGTGCGCGTCCGCGGCCTCGAGCATTTCCCTGCATCGGGGCCGAGGCTCGTCATCGCAAATCACACCTCCTGGCTCGACGCCGCGCTCCTCTCGGCCTTCCTGCCGGAGGCTCCAGTCTTCGCGGTGGACACCCGGATAGCCCGGCTGCGGTGGGTGAGGCCCTTCCTGAAATGGACGACCTCCTACTCCATCGACCCCGCGCATCCCCTGAGCCTGAAGACGCTGTGCTCCGCGGTCGAACAGGGCGGGATCGTTGCGATCTTCCCGGAGGGAAGGCTGAGCACGACGGGCGGCCTCATGAAGGTGTACGACGGGGCCGGCTTCATAGCCCACAGGACCCGGGCGAAGATCGTCACGATCCACATCGACGGGGCCCACCTTTCTGTCTTCACGCGCCTGGCGAGCAAGTACAAGCGCAGGTGGTTTCCCAGGATCACGCTGACCATCAGCGCGCCGCAGGTGATGCCGGAGGCCACGGACAGGAAGGCGCGCACCCCGTTCATCTACAGCCTGCTGAGCGGGAGCGCGTATTCCGCCCAGATTCCCGAGCATTCGCTGTTCCGGGAGCTTCTCGCCGCGTCCGGGCGCCACGGCGGGGGCCGGCCGATGTGGATCGGGCCTGCCGGACAGACGCTCACCTACGCGCAGATCCTGGGGCGCTCGGCCTATCTCGGGGAGCGCCTCGGGCGTCTCACGAGGCCCGGGGACGTCGTCGGAATCATGATGCCGACCAGCATCGGGGGGGCGCTCGCGTTCTGGGGCCTGCAGTTCGCTCACAGGGTTCCGGCATGGCTCAACTTCACGATGGGTAGCGCCGCCTTCGCCTCGACGCTTCGGACGACGGGCATCCGCCGCGTGGTCACCTCGAGGGCGTTCGTCGCGGAGGCCAGTTTGGACGAGCGCATCAGGGCCCTCTCGGCCGCCGGAGTCGACATCGTCCACCTCGAGGACCTCAAGCCGTCGCTGCCCTGGAGGCTGCGCGCCGCGTGGCTGCGCCTCAGGCCGGGGTCGGGCTACGCGCCCCGCGAGGCCGAATGGGCCTCCCTGGGCCGGGACCGCCGCGCCGCCGTCTTCTTCACCTCGGGCTCATCGGGCCTGCCCAAGGCCGTCGTGCTGTCCCACGGGAACCTGCTGGCGAATGTCGCCCAGCTGAGGGCGCGCATCGACTTCACCCACAACGACTGCGTCTTCAACGCCCTGCCCCTCTTCCACGCCTTTGGCTTCACGGGAGGCATGCTGACTCCCCTCTTCTCCGGGGTCCGCACTATCCTCTATCCGACACCGCTCCATTACGGCATCATCCCCGAGCTCATCTACAGCGCCAACGCGTCCATCTTCTTCGCGACCAACTCCTTCCTTAACGGCTACGCCCGCAAGGCGAACGCCTACGACTTCTATTCGCTTCGGTACGTCTTTGCCGGGGCGGAGAAGCTCCAGCCGGCCACACAGAAGCTCTGGTTCGAGCGCTTCGGCATCCGGATACTCGAGGGCTACGGAACAACGGAGGCGTCCCCCGCGGTCGCCATAAACACCCCGCTTGCGTTCAAGGAGGGAACCGTGGGCTGCTTTCTCCCGGGCATCGAATACAGGATCGACAGCTTGCCGGGAACTGCGGGCGGACGCCTGTTCTTCCGCGGTCCCAACCGGATGATGGGCTACTACCTGCCCGACCGGCCGGGCGTCCTCGCCGACACCGAGGAGTGGTATGACACGGGCGACATCGTCTCGGTCGATGGGCAGGGCTTCGTCACCATCCTTGGGCGGGCGAGGCGCTTTGCAAAGATCGCCGGCGAAATGGTCTCCCTGTCCGCCGTCGAGGAAGCCGTCTCGGGTTCGACAACGGGAATGGCGGCCGTGCTCAGCCGCCCGCATCGGACGAAAGGCGAGGAGCTGGTCGTCCTGACATCGGACGCGCGGCTGACCCCCGAGGCCGTCCGGGCGGCGGTCCGATCCAGGGGCCTTTCGGACCTTTGCGTCCCCAGGCAGGTGAGGCTGTGCACGCCCTTTCCGCTTCTGGGGTCCGGGAAGCCGGATCTCGTGGCTCTTCGGCAGCTGGCTGAGCAGCCCGAGGCGTCGGCCGCCTGAAATGGATTTCGGGGTACAAAATACAACCAACATGAAAACAAAGAATCTTCGGTTTCTCTGCCTCGGTCTCGCCGGGCTCCTGGTGGCCGGCTGCGTCATCAATCCGCAGAGCCGCAACACGCACGCCACCAGCGTCATGCAGTTCCTCTTCCCGAGGGACAGCCAGCACATTGAGACCCCGGGAATCCCGGTCCTTAGCCTCCCACTTCGGGTGGGAGTCGCCTTCGTCCCCGGCGCCAACGCGTTCGGCGGCGGAATCAGCGAGGCCGCCAAAGCGGAGCTGCTGAAGCGGGTCGCGGCGGAATTCCGCGGTCTGCCCTACGTGAAGTCGATCGAGATCATTCCGACGACGTACCTCAGGCCGAATGGCGGATTTGAGAACCTGGACCAGATCAAGGTGATGTTCGGCGTCGATGTGATCGCGCTGGTGGCGTACGACCAGATTCAGTTCACCAGCCAGGGCGTGCTTTCGCTCGCGTACTGGACAATCGTCGGCGCCTGGGTGGTCCAGGGGGAAAGGAACGACACCCAGACCCTCATGGAGGCGGTGGTTTTCGACGTCGCCAGCCGCAAGATGCTCTTCCGGGCGCCAGGCACGAGCCGCATCAAGGCCAGCTCAACCCCCGTGAACCTCCCGGAGGAGCTGCAGGCCGACAGCCGCAAGGGCTTTGACGCGGCAACCACCGAGATGATCGCGAACCTCAAGACCGAGCTCGAGAACTTCAAGGTGCGCGTCAAGGAGTCGCCTGACGAGTTCAGGATCGAGCACAAGCCCGGCTACACGGGCGGCGGCGACCTGGATGCCTGGAGCGGCCTCGGCCTGGCCGGCCTTGCACTCGTCGCGATCCGGAGGCGGACCTCATGCAGGACAAGCAAAGACGCATTCCCTGGGTGACCGCGTCGATTGTCGCGCTGACCCTCGCCCTCTGGAGCGCGCCGGCCGCCGTGCGGGAGCTTTGCCTCTACGACCGCGTCGCCGTGCTGCGCGGGGAGGTCTGGCGCCTTTGGAGCGGGCATCTGGTCCACTTCTCCCTCAGCCACCTTGGCTGGAATCTGCTCGTCGTCGGCCTGGCGGGAGCGTGGATCGAGCGTGCGGCATTCCGCGCCCGCAGCTGGTTTGCCGTCGCGGCGCCGCCGGCCATCAGCCTGGCGCTCCTCGTCTTCGATCCCGCGCTGCGGTTCTACGGGGGGCTTTCCGGCGCCGCAACGGCCACCGTCGCCTTTGCGTGTGTCTCGGAATGGCGCCGAAGGCCCGCGACGGGCGCGCTCTGGTGCGCGGCGCTCGCGGCGGTTGCGATGAAGATCGCATGGGAATACCACAGCGGAAAGTCGGCTTTCTCACACTTCGAGGGAGCGGATGTCCGCAATGTCCCGCTAAGCCACCTCGCCGGCCTATTCATAGGCGCCGCAATAGGGCTCGTCGCCGGGAGCGGATCGGCTTCCCCCCGGACGCGGCGACGAGAGGGAATCCCCGCGCTGAGGACACCCGTCCCGCCTCAGCGCCGGCTCCTCGATCACGAGACGCCGCCCAAACCCATCCGGATATTGCAAATCCTTGATCCAGCGGATAGTGACGAGTTGGAGGCCTACCCCTAATGCAATCCCCTCTTGTATTGCTGGCTTTCTTCCTGGTCGCCGTCCTCGTGGTGCTGCCGATCTGGTTCATCGTAAAGATCCTCCGGCACGACGGCGATATTGACGCCCTTCAGGGCCGAGTCCGCTCCCAGGAGGACGATCTCAGGGACCTGCGCTCGACGCTGCGCGGCATCCCGGCCCTGTCGCTGTCGAGGCCGCCCGATCGCCCGCCCTCGCCCGCCACGGCGGCCGCGGCCGTTTCAGGGGAGCCCGCTCCGGCGCCCGGGCCGGCGCCGGAGACTCTCGCGGCGCCGTCCCTGCCGCAGGCGGCGGCCCCCGTCGCCGCCCCGGCGCAAGCCGTTCCGGAGGAGCGGCCGGCAGCAGTGGAGCCCCCTCCCATCCTTGACCAGCCTCCGGCTGCTGCCCCGGGCCCGGACTACAAGGCGCGATCCTGGGCCATGCCCGCTATCAACTGGGAGCAGTTCATGGGCGCGAAGCTCTTCGCCTGGCTCGGAGGCCTTGCGCTGTTCCTCGGCGTGGCGTTCTTCGTCAAGTACTCCTTTGAGCACGACCTCGTTCCCCCGCAGGTGCGGGTTGCGTTGGGGTTCCTGCTCGGGGCGGGCCTGATCGTCGGGGGCCTGAGGGTCTCGCTCGTCAACTACCGCATCACCGCCCAGACGCTCGTGGCATCGGGAGTCGTCTCGCTCTACACGGTCACCTTCGCATGCGACTCGGTCTACCACTTCGCCTTCTTCGGACCCGTGCCGACCTTCCTGCTGATGGCGCTGATCACGGCGACCGCGTTCATCCTGGCGGTGCGCCTGGAAGCGCAGGTGGTCGCCGTCCTCGGCATCCTCGGCGGCTTCCTCACGCCCATGCTTGTCAGCTCCGGGCACGACAATCCCGCGGGGCTGTTCGGCTACATCGGGCTGCTCGTCGCGGGCCTTGTCGCGGTCGCGCTGCACCGGGGATGGCTCTACCTCGTCCCCCTGGGGGCCGCCGGCACGGTGCTGATGCTTGTCGCCTGGGCCGGCAAGTTCTACGCGCCGGAGAAGACCGGCACGGCGATGGTCGTGTGCCTTGGGTTCTGCGCCCTGTTCCTGGGCGCCTGCGAGGCGGCGCGCCGCCTCGGGCGGGACTCGCCTCTTCTCGGCAGAACCGCGATGGCGCTTCCCGCCGTTGCATTCTGCTTCGCCCTGTTCTTTCTCGGCTACCCGGACGTCGCCGCGCGAACTGGGCTGTTCTTCACGTTCGTCATCCTGACGAGCCTCTTTGCGTTCGTCCTCGCGTGGAGGGAGGGGCTGGGCTGGCTGATCGCGGCCGCGGCAGCGGTCTCGGCTCTCATCATGGCGCGCTGGGCGGCCGTGATATTCACCGCCGAGCAGGCGCCGGTGATCGTGGACGTCTGCCTGATCTTCGGCGCAATCTACTTCCTCGTGTACCTCGCGGCGCGCCGGCTGGGCAGGGCGTCCCCGCCGGTACTATGGTCGGCCGCGGGAATGCCGGCCGTGGCCCTGGCGTTCGCGCTCTTCCTCATGGAGCACGCTTCGGTGGGCGCCCGCCCCGGGCTCCTGTTCACCTTAATCTTCGCCAGCGACGCCCTGCTTCTCGCGTTGGCGTGGCTGGACGAGCGGATGCCGAGGCTCCACCTTGCTGGCGGCCTCGCGGTCTTCGCCCTGCTCTCGATCTGGTCCGGGGAGAGCCTGACCGACGCGCTCCTGCCGTGGGCGCTCGCGGCAAGCCTCCTCTTCGCGGCACTGCACACTGCCTTCCCCCTGCTGCTCGAGAGGCGGCGCCCCGCCTGCGCGCCGTCGTGGTGGAGCCAGCTGTTCCCTCCCCTCGCCCTGCTGCTGATGCTGTTCCCCATCTACAGGTTCGAGGCGGTGTCCCTCATGGTCTGGCCCGCCATCCTTCTCGTCGACGTGGTCGCGATCGGGGCGGCGGCGCTTACGGCGTCGCTCGTCGCCGTGGCCGCGGTCCTCGTGCTCACGCTCCTGGCCACGGGCATGTTCATATTCCGGGTTCCCGCCGAGGTCATCCTCGGGCCCTCGCTGCTGGTCGTCATCGGCGGCTTCTCCGTCTTCTTCTTCTTCGCCGGCCTGTGGCTCGTGCGCAGCCTCGGCGAGAGGCTGCCGGCCCTTGACCGGCGCTTCTCGGGCGTCCTGGGGGACGCCCGGGGCCAGGTCCCGGCCTTCGCGGCGCTGCTGCCATTCCTCCTGCTGATCATGGCGTGCGTCCGGCTTGCGGTGCCCAACCCGTCGGCCGTCTTCGGCCTCGGGCTCCTCCTGGTCGTTCTCACGCTCGGCCTGGCCCGGCTTCTCGTGGCGCAGTGGCTGCCCGCATGCGCTCTCGCCGGCACCGCCGCGCTGGAATACGTGTGGCATGCGCGCCACTTCAGCGCCGAGGCGCCGGGCCTGGCGCTCGCGTGGTACGCCGTCTTCTACGTGGTATTCGCCGCGTACCCGTTCGCCTTCCGGCGAGAGTTTGCGCGGCTGACGGGGCCGTGGGCCGTGGCGGCCCTTAGCGGGGTGGCCCAATTCTGGATGGTCTACCAGGCGATCAAGCTGGGGTGGCCCAACAACCTGCTCGGCCTGGTTCCCGCGGCCTTCGCGCTGGCGCCAATGGGCAGCCTCGTTGCAATCCTGCGATCGGGCGAAGGCGACAACCCGAAGCGCCTCAACCAGCTCGCGTGGTTCGGCGGGGCGGCGCTGTTCTTCATCACGCTCGTATTCCCGATCCAGTTCGACCGGCAGTGGCTGACGGTGGCGTGGGCGCTCGAGGGCGCCGCGCTGCTGTGGCTGTTCCACCGCGTCCCCCACCCGGGTCTCCGCGCCACCGGCGCCGTGCTGCTCGTGGTCGCCTTCGCGCGCCTTGCGCTCAATAGCGCGGTCCTCGAGTACCACGCGCGCGGCGACACCCCCATACTCAACTGGTACCTCTACGCCTACGGCCTGACGATCGCCTCCCTGCTCAATGGGGCCCGCCTGCTGGCCCCGCCGCGCGAGACCGTCCTCGGCGTGAATGGGCAGCGCATGACCTACGCCCTCGGCGTCATCCTGCTGTTCATCCTGCTCAACATCGAGATCGCCGATTACTTCACGCTGCCCGGATCCCGCGCGCTCACCTTCCAGTTCTCGGGCAACTTTGCGCGCGACATGTGCTACACGATCGGTTGGGCCCTGTTCGCCCTGGGCCTGCTGGGCGCCGGCATCTGGAGGCGCCAGCAGGGCGTGCGCTATGCCGCGATCGCCCTCCTCAGCGCGGCGCTGCTCAAGCTCTTCTTCCATGACCTGGCGCGCCTCGAGGCGCTCTACCGCATCGGCGCGCTCTTCGCCGTCGCCGTCATCGCCATCCTGGCCTCGTTCGCCTACCAGCGCTTCCTACCCAGCAATGAAGAATCCGACCCTCCGCCAGCTTAGCCTCACCGCGCTGCTGGCGCTGCTTGGCGCCGCCAGCTGCCCTGCGATCACGCCCAGCGAGTGGCAGCACCGCCAGACCGTCGCAGTTGCTGCGCCCGGCCTCGTGCGCGTTGAGCTGAGCCCGGCCTCCTTCGACGCCGCGGCCCCTCAGCAGGAGGACCTTCGGGTTGTCGACCCCGCCGGGATTGAAACGGCGATTCTCGTCGACCGGCCGCCCGTCCCGGCGGCGCAAGTCATCCGGCCCGCGGGCTTCGGGGTGAAGGTGGGGCCGGGGACGACCGAGATCACGATAACGACCGGAACCGGGGACAGGCTCTCGTCGGTTTCGCTGGAGACTCCGAGCCCGTTCTTCCTTCGGGCCGCCAGGCTCGAGGTCTCGGGGAACGCCTCGGATTGGGTCGCCCTGGACCAGGGTGCGCCGGTCTTCCGCGAATGGGGCGCGGAGAGGCTCGAGCTCCCCCTCGGCGGCCGCGCCGCCGCCTATGTCCGCATCACCATCGCCGACGGCCTCGATGCGCCGCTGCCGTTCACGGGCGCCAGGCTCCACCTCGAAGCCGCGGCCGCACCGGCGCCCGTTCCCGTCGGCGGCCACATATCCGGCCGGGACGAGTTTGCCGGTGAGACGGTGCTCACCCTCGCCCTCGACGGCCGCAACGTCCCGCTCGCGGCCATCGACTTCGAGACCGCGGAACCTCTGTTCATGCGCCGGGTGGCGGTCTCGGTGCGCGAAGTGCGCAACGCGATTCCGTCGGAGCGGACGATAGCGACCGGTACCATCTTCCGGGTGGCGCTCAACGGGGCGCCCGCCCACGAGCGGACGGAGCTGGCCCTGGCATTCGCCCCGCCCACGCGCGAGCTGCTGATACACGTCTACAACGGCGATTCGCCGCCCCTCGGCCTGAGCGCCGTCCGGCTGAAGCGATCGCCGGTGGGCCTGCTGTTCGTGGCGCCCAAGGCGGGAAACTACACGCTGCTGTCCGGCAATCCCCAGGCGACGGCCCCCCGCTACGACCTGGCCGCGTTTGCCGGCGAGATGCGCTCGGCAACCGCCTCGGTCGTCGTCCCCGGCGACCTTGAGGACACGCCGGATTACCACCCGAGCGAGTCCCTCGCGGCGCCGCCGCTGCCGGACATCCCGCTGACGGGCGCGCCGCTCGACGCCAGGGAGTGGACGTTCCGAAGGGCCGTGCAGATCGCCGAGCCGGGCGTCCAGGAGCTTGAGCTCGATCTGGGGGCGCTTGCGAACTCTCGCCGTGACTTTGCCGACCTGCGGCTCCTAAGGGACGGGAACCAGATCCCGTACGTACTTGAGAAGCCCGCGCTGGCCCGTTCCCTGAGCCTGTCGCCGGAGGATGTCCGCGACCCGAAGCGCGCGTCGCTGAGCACATGGACGGTCCATCTGCCGAGGGCGGGCCTTCCGGTCCGGAGCGTCGTGCTGACCTCGACGACGTCGCTGTTCCAGCGCCAGTTCCGCATCTTCGAGAAGCTCCCGGCCCAGGACGGGGGCACCCTGGAATACACGCTCGCGTCCGGCCAGTGGAGCCGGACCCCGCAGCCGGGCGTACCCGAGACCCGCGTTTTCGAGCTCCAGGAGCCGATGAGCACGGACACGCTCTGGGTCGAGACCGACAACGGCGACAATCCGGCGATCGCCCTCGGCACGGCGCAGGCCGTCTACCCCGTCGTGCGCATGGTCTTTAAGGTCGCGGAGACCGACGGCTTCGCCCTGGCCTACGGCAACAGGGCGGCAAACGCCCCGCGCTACGACCTCGGCCTCGTGGCGGGGCGCCTGTTGACCTCGAGCCGGATTGTCGCGCACCTGGGCGCCGACGCGCAGGGCCCAGGCGCCAGGAACCCTTTCGCGGGCATCAACGGGGGGGTCGTCTTCTGGGGGGCGCTCGCCCTGGTTGTCGCCGCCCTTCTTGTGACCGTCGCCAGGCTGCTGCCGAAGCCCCCGGGATGAGCGGGCAGTCTCGCCATGATCTCCGGGGGCGGCCGCTCCGCCGGCCGCGGCGGACCTGGGCAGGGAGGCGGGTCAGCGAACCTTCAATTCGACGGCATGCTCACGGCGATCGTCCCGGAGGGGGATCGCGGTTCCGGGTATGTCCTGCCCATCGAGGGAGAGCAGACTCGAGCCGGCCGCGCCAGGCGCGAGCCGGGAGACGGTGATGTGATAGACCGTCTGGCGGTACCGGTAGTGGATCTTGAAGGTCGTCCAAGCCCTCGGCATACGGGGAGCCAGTCGCAGTTGCTCGCCCTCCAAGTTTGCACCCAGCAGCGTCTCGATCAGCAGCCGGTACATCCAGCCGGCGGAACCCGTGTACCAGGTCCAGCCGCCCCGGCCCACATGCGGCGCGATCGCATAGACATCCGCGGCTACGACGTAGGGCTCCACCTTGTAGACGGCGACCTGCTGGGGTGTCCCGCCATGATGGATGGGATTGAGCATCGCGAAGAGCTCCCAAGCCCGGTCGCTTTCTCCCATGAGCGCAAAGGCCATCGCCGTCCAGATCGCGCCGTGGGTGTATTGACCGCCGTTCTCGCGAACGCCGGGGATGTAACCCTTGATGTATCCTGGCTCCAGCGCCGAATTGTCGAATGGGGGGGCGAACAACTGGACAAGTCCAGTGTCGCGGTGGACTAGGCGCCGATCAACGGATTGCATCGCTTGACGCGAGCGTGGCGGGTCGCCGGCGCCGCTGATCACCGACCAGCTCTGCGGCAGGGAATCAATCTGGCACTCCGGATTGGACCGGGAGCCGAGCGGCTCGCCGTTGTCGAAGTAGGCGCGGCGATACCAATCTCCGTCCCAGGCATTCAGCTCGATGTTCTGCTGGAGCCTCTGCGCCTCGGCAAGGCAGCGATCCGCAAAGGCGGAATCGCCGTGGACGCGCGCGAGCTCGGCGAACTGGGTGAGCACGTCATAGAGGAAGAAGGCCAGCCAGACGCTCTCGCCGCGTCCCTGGCTTCCCACCCGGTTCAGGCCGTCATTCCAGTCGCCGCAGCCTATGAGCGGCAGGCCGTGCGCGCCGAACCTCAGTCCCCGCTCGATCGCGCGGACGCCGTGTTCGTAGAGCGTGGCCGACGCCTCGGATCGATTCGGCAGGTCATAGTAGGCCTCCTCGTCCGGCTTGACCGGCCGTCCCTCCAGGAGGTCGACCCTCTCGTCGAGCACGCCGTGATCCGCGACACTGGCGACGTAGCGGCAGGTGGCATAGGGGAGCCACAGGTAGTCGTCGGAGCAATGCGTCCGCACGCCGCGTCCCGCCGGCGGGTGCCACCAATGCTGCACGTCGCCCTCGCGGAATTGATGGGCGGCCGCCCGGAGCAGGTGCTCGCGCGTCAAGGCGGGTTCGGCGTGCACCAGCGCCATCGCGTCCTGGAGTTGGTCGCGGAACCCGTAGGCCCCGCTGGACTGATAGAATCCCGTCCGGCCCCATATCCGGCTGCTCAGAGTCTGGTACAACAGCCAGCCGTTCGCCATCACGTTCACGGACGGGTCGGGCGTGTCCACGTTCACCGCGCCGAGAGTTCGATTCCAATACGCCCATACGCCCTCGAGCGCGGCGCGGCTGGCGTCCGCCCGGTGAAAGCGCTGAACGAGGCTTTGCACCTCGGCCGGATCGTGGCCGACCCCGAGGCGGAAGCTCACTTCTCGCTCCTGGCCGTCCGGCAGGTCGATCGCGACCTGCACGGCCCCGCAGGGGTCGAGTCCCGCCCCGACCTTGCCCGAAAGGCGCGCGCGCCCCAGGGCCGCCGGCTGCGACAGGCTTCCGTTCCGGCCCAGGAATTCCTTTCGGTCTCCCGTGAGAGTGCGCGCCCCGTCGCTGACGTCGACGAAGGCAATGCGGTCCGAGAACTCGGTGTTGTAGTAGTTTCGCGCCAGGAGCGCGCCGGTGTTGAGGTCCACCTCGGTCCGGACGTGCAGCAGGCTCTTCTGACGCATCTCGCCCAGCACCCATTCCCAGTAGCCGGTGACCGAGACGCGGCGCGGTTGCCCAGAGGTGTTGCGCAGCTTCAATACGAAGAACTTGATTGGGGCGTCGATCGCGACGTAGACCCACAGCTCGGTGGCGATGCCGTGCTCGGAATGCTCGAACACGGTGTATCCGAAGCCGTGGCGAATGACATAGGGTTCCGCGCCGCGCGCGGGCAAGGGCGTCGGAGACCAGAACTGCCCGGTCTGTTCGTCGCGGATGTAGAGCGCCTCCCCGGTCGTGTCCTGGACCGGGTCGTTGCTCCATGGCGTCAATCGAAACTCATGGGCGTTCTCCGACCAGGTGTAAGCGCTGCCGACTTCTGAGACGACCGTGCCGAACGACGGATTGGCGAGCACATTGACCCACGGGGCCGGAGTCATCTGCCCGGCCTGGAGCGTGATGACATACTCGTGACCGTCGCTCGTGAAGCCGCCGAAGCCATTGAGGAAGATAAGCTGGCGCGTGGCTACCTGCTTGTGCCGGTCGTGGCGCGCGTGTCGGGTGGGCGCCAGCGCCGGGACCTGCGGATCGAGCACGCTCCTTTGCTCCAGCTGCTCCGCAAGGGAGCCGTTCTCGTCGTCCAGGACGACCCGAGCGGCAGCCTGCAGCAGCAGCAGATCGTCATGGGAGATCTGCTCGCGGCGCCGGACGAAGATGCCTCCCGGCTTGTCCTGCATCTGCGCCTCGACCCCCGAGGCAATCTGGCTGGAGATTCGGTCGTGCAGCGACTGGAGGTAGACCGAGACGTCCTCGCTCACGATGACCAGCTCGGCCGTCAGCCCCTTCGTGCGCCAGTAGGAGTGCGCCTGGATGAGCTGCCGGACGATCTCGATCTTCTCCGGGTCGCTGATGTGGAGCAGAACGATTGGCGCGTCGCCCGATATGCCATGGCTCCACAGGCCGCTCTGGCCGCGCCTGCTCATGCCCAGGACGCTCGGACTCGCCCGCCGGGCCGGGTCGGCGTAGATCAGGGCGCTGGCCAGCCGGCCGTAGAGCTGGGCTTCTCCCTCCGACGCGTTGAGGTGGCGCAGGGTCACCTGGCTGTGTGTCCACGCCAGCTCAAACGCGCGGTCCGTCATACGGGAGCTCCGGTATTTCTCGGCCTGCGCGAGCGCAGCCTCCCGGCTCTCCGACACGCCAAGCAGAAGGTCGATGACGGCGGTCTCGTTGGGCGCCAGGGAGACCGCGCGCCGAAGCGAGACTATGGGGTCGAGCACGGGGCCGACGGTGTTGGACAGCGGTGAATTGCCGCGCATCGCGGCGGGGCTGGCCAGGGTCCCCCCCCGTCCGACGAAGCGAAGGCGGTCGGTTTCGCAGGAGACTTCCCCCTGCTTGCCGCCCTGGGCCACCATGAGATGAAGCAGCCACGGCGGCCTCTCCTCCGGAGAGCGGGCGCGACGTGTGCAGAGGATCGCGGAGGACTCGCGGGCGAACTCCGTCTGCACGAAGAGATTGCTGAAGGCGGGATGCGCGGCATCCGCCCAGGGAGGCGCGAGCACCACTTCCGCGCAGCTGGTCAACTCGACGACCCGCTCCCTGAACGAGCGGTTCGTGATCGTGATGCGCCGCAGCTCGACGTCGTCCTCCGGCGACACGCTGATCTCGGTATGGACATCGAGGCCGCCATGGCTGTGCCTGAATTCGGCGCGCGCCTGCGTGAAGATCGCCTCGTAGCCCTTCGTCGCGCGAAGCGTCGGTTGGTGGGCGGCGGACCAGAGGTCTCCTGTCCCCAGGTCGCGCAGGTAGACGAACGTTCCCCAGCAGTCGCGCGTGGCGTCCTCGCGCCACCGGGTGACCGCGAGGTCGCGCCACCGGCTGTATCCGCCGCCGGAGCTGCTGATGACGACGTGGTACCGCCCGTTGGACAGGAGGTGAACCTCCGGTGCCGGCGGGTTTGGGCTCGTGCATACGCGCATTGCGCTTTCGCCTTCGCCGGACGACCTCCGCGTTATCTCCGAGACGACGTCCTCCTCGAACACGCTGGCGGCCGCCCTGGGGACGCGCTCCTGCAGCAGCAGGTCCGCGGCCCTGAGCAATGCGCAGGACGTGAAGCGCCGTTGCATCGGGCTGTCCCGAAGCAGATTGGCCATGGCCAGCAGGCTCATCCCCTGGTGATGCGCCATGAACGACCGGATGGTCGCGCTCGATTCGCCCGGCGGCAGGCGCGCCGCCGTGTAATCCACCGCCTCGTAGAAGCCGTAGTCGCCGGAGCGCCCTTCGGACGCCAGCCGCTGCAGGTTCTCACAGGCTTCGGCCGGGGCAACCGTCAGCGCGATGGCGGTGGCATAGGGGGCGATGACCAGGTCCTCGGCCAATCCCCGCTTCAGACCCAGTCCCGGCACTCCAAAGGCGCGGTATTGGTAGCTCTGATGGACGTCGGTCCGGTTGTAGCCCGATTCGGAGATTCCCCACGGCACGGACCGCGACTGCCCGTACTCGATCTGCTGGCGCACTGCCGCGCGGCACGTTTGATCGAGCAGGGTGTCCTGGTACGTGGGCATGACCAGCAGCGGCATCAGGTATTCGAACATTGTGCCGCTCCACGAGACGAGCACCGGCCCGGACCCTGAGGCGACAAGCAGCCGGCCGAGCGAGAACCAGTGGTCCTGGGGAACCTGCCCCAGCGCGATGGCGACGAAGCTGCACAACCGCGCCTCCGAGGCGAGCAGGTCATAGAAACCCGGGTCACAACGGCGCTCGCCGACGTTGAACCCTGTGGAGAACAGGTCCCTTGTCCGGTCGAACAGGAAAGTGAAGTCCATTCCGGCCAGCTCGTCGCCCTGCGCGGCCAGGGATTCCACCTCGAGAAGGCGCCGCCGGGCGCGTTCGGCCGCCATGCGCAGGCAGCGCAGAAGCTCGGGCGCGCCGGCGCCCTCCTCGGCCGGCGAGCTGGGCGGCTGACCCATTTCCGAGATTTCACGCAAGGTGGGAGCCTCGTCGAGCTCGGCGAGCCACCTCTCGAGCCTCGAGGACGCCGATGGCAAGGGGCGCCGATCGGCGCCCGCGGGAGGCGAGGAGGAGACCCGCTCCCTATCAGGTTGGCTCGAGGGCTGGACGCATGGAAGCTCCAGCCACGGCGCCATGAACCGCAGTTCCTCCAGATGCTCGTCGCAGTTGCGCCTGAGGGTCTGGGCCCACCCTTTGAGCTCCTCGCCGTCTCTTGCCACCGAATCGGCGAACTGGGCCGCTTGGCGTGCGGCGCTCACCAGCAAGGCAAATGCGGCGCGCAGCGTCGAAGGCGCCCTCTCCAATTCGCTCCCGAGCGTCGCCAGCGCAGGGTTCTTTGGGGCCAGGCCATTCAGGACCGCCACCGTGTCGCGAAGGCCTGCAAACACCTGGGGGGTGAATATCCTCTCGTCGGGAAGCTCCCTTAGCCCGGAACTGTGCGTGAGCAGATGCCCGGCGAGGTTTCCGCTGTCCACGCTTGACACGTAGAGAGGGAGGAGCGGCTGGAGCGTGCGGGTATCATACCAGTTGTAGAAGTGCCCGCGGTACCGCTCGAGTCGCTTCATCGTGGCGAGTGCGTCGTGCGCGCGCCGGATGAGGCCGCCCGTCGGAAGGTACCCGAAATCCCTCGCGGCCAGGTTGGCGAGCAGCGCCAGGCCCATGTTCGTCGGGGACGTTCGCGAGGCGATTGTCGGCGCGGGAACCTCCTGGAAATTGTCAGGCGGCAGCCAGTTCTCCTGGGCGGAGACAAAGGTGTCGAAAAAATGCCAGGTCCGGCGGGCGGTAAGCCGCAGAAAGGCCAGCTGGTCCGCCGTCAAGTCCGGCGCCTCGGCCTCTATGGGCTTGCTGATCCACCAGGCGATCCACGGAGCCGCCAGCCACACGCAGAGGATCGGCAGAGCCAGGGGCCACTGCCCCGGCTGCAGCAGAACCACCAGGGACCCGGCCAGCAGCGCGACGGCGGGGGCGACCCACATTGAGGCAAGGAAACCTGCGAGATCCGCGCGGGTCGCCTGTTCGGAGTCGTGCGACGTCTGCCACTCGAGGAGCCGCCTATGCGTCACCAGCTGGCGCAGCAGCGTCCGTCCGATGGCGTCCAGGCTGATGAACGTGTCGTAGGGCAGGAATGCAAGGGTGAGGAAGATCTGGCCGAGCTGGCGCCCGCAGGACCCGGCCACTCCGCGCAGATGCATGGCCCAGGGCAGGTCGGCCGGCTTGCGAAATCCGTTGGCCACCGCCGCCAGCAATCCGGGGAGCATGATGATCGCAAGGGCCACCAGCGTCCCGATGCCCCCGAATTCCGGAAAGAGCAGCCAGCTGCCCAGCAGAAGCAGCATCAGGGCGACCGGGACGAGGCTGCGCCTGAGGTTGTCGAGAATCTTCCACTGGGACAGGGCCGAGAGCGGATTGGCCATCCGCCGCGCGTCGGATCCGGGAACCCGCGGCAGGAGCCATTGCGTTATCTGCCAATCGCCGCGGATCCACCGGTGGCGCCGGTCGATGTCCACGTTGTACCGGGACGGATGTCCCTCATAGAACTCCACGTCGCTCACGAGGGCGGACCGGGCGTGGCAGGACTCCAGCAGGTCGTGGCTGAGGATGGTATTCTCCGGGATGCGCCCGTCCATGGCCCGGCGGAAGGCGTCCACGTCATAGATCCCCTTCCCGATGAAGGAGCCCTCCTGGAAGAGGTCCTGATAGACGTCGGAAACCTCGCGCGTGTAGGGATCGATGCCCGGGTTGGACGCAAACAGCCGGACGAACCAGGACCGCCTGGCGCTCGGCAGGCTCACGCCAATGCGCGGCTGAAGAATGCCATAGCCCTCGGTGACAATTCCGCGCGTGGCGTCGAACACCGCGCGGTTCAGTGGATGGGCGATCGTTCCGACAAGCTGGCGGGCGGAATCGCGCGGAAGCTGGGTGTCGGTGTCGAGCGTTATGACATACTTGATGGTCGGCAATATGGCCGCCTCGCCGACGATCTCGGAGAACCGGTCGCGGCCGCCGCCCCGGAGAAGGGCGTTGAGCTCCTCGAGCTTCCCCCGCTTTCGCTCGTAACCCATCCACAGCCGTTCTCCGGCGTTCCAGCGGCGCGGTCGGTGGAGCAGGAAGAAGAGATCCCCTGCGCCGGGCGAATACCTCCGATTCAGCAGATGGATTCCCTCCCTCGCCTGGCGCAACAGCGGCTCGTCTTCCGCCAGGACCTCCTTCGGCGCGTCGCGAAGGTCAGTCAGCAGGGCGAAGTGAAGGTTCTTGTCGCGATTCGAAAGGTAGTGAATCTCCAGGGTCTCGATGAGGCGGCTGACGCCCCCGGGGCTCGCGAGCATTGTGGGGACGACTACCAATGTGCGGCAGCCGGCAGGAATTCCGCCGGAGAAATCCAGGCGCGGGAGCCGGCGCGGCTTCATCACCAGGGTGGAGAGCCAGTTCACCAGCGCTACGGCCAGCTGGCTGGCGCAGAGGCCGAAGACCAGGGTGAATACGATGATCTCCCACTCCGGGACACCGAGCGTGGGGACCTGCCGCATGAATCCCAGCGTGGCGGAAAGGGTGAGGACCCCGATGCCGCCCACATAGAACATCAGCGGGAAGCGGAGGATGCTTCGCTCGAGGAACGTGCTCCAGGGCCACCGCACCCCCACGCTCCGCCCCAGCGCCGACTGGCCCTTGTCGACCAGATAGAATCCGACATGGGCGGTCCGGTCCCCGCGCCCCTTCTGCCGGGCGCTCTCCTCGGTAAGCTGGATGGCGCGCTGCGCGACCTCCGCCTCCTGCAAGAGGCTGCGCCGGGCAAGAAACTCGACCGAATGGCGGTAGCGGTCACGGGTTGAGAAATCCATCGCCCCGTAGACGTCGGCCGCGTCGGAGCGCAGGGTCTTCTCCACCAGGCTCAGGCCCTCCACGAAATCCTTCCAGTCGGTGGCGCTCAGGCGGCGCAGGCTCGCGATGCTGTGGCTCACCGAGACCTGGTCGACCGCCTGGCTCTGACTCTCCAGCCGGACCAGCTGCTCGATGGACCGCCCGTTTTCGACGAGCCGCTGCTCGAGCCAGCTGCGCGCCAGATGCAGCACCGGGCTCTGCCGCGAAAGGCGCCGGCTGAATTCGGCGACGAACGAGCTGGAGAGGGCGAGATCGGACTTCGCCATGTCCGCCACGACGACGACCAGGTGGGATGGATTCGTCTCGGCAATGTCCTGCAGGCGATCCACCCACAGGTCGGCGAGATCGCGCTCCTCCCGGGCGGTCGTCAGCCGGGCCGTGACGCGCTGGAGATTCTCGATCAACCCCAGGCGCAGCATGATGGGAATGGCCCACAACTCGCCCAGCCTTAGCGGCGTGACCGTCTGGTAGGCGGCGATGAAGGCGCTGAGCGGCTCCACATCAACCTGCGCGTCGACGTGCGAGATCAATTCGAGCACAATGTCGTAGACGCGGGGAAGTCCGGAGCATGGGCCGCTCGTGAGGCGGGGCAGCTCCCGGCTGTAGGCCCGGGGCAGGTGCCGGCGCGACATCTGGATCTGCTCCTCGATCAGATAGAAGTTGTCCAGAAGCCATTCGGCGGCGGGAGTGATGCGCCGGCTCGAACCCACGGCCAGGGTCGAGCTGTTGAATGCCCTTAGGCTCTGCTCGTTCCTGTCCAGCCGGGCCAACAGGCGGTTGGAGCTGCGCTTCGTGACGATTCGGTGGCCCGAGGCAATCGCCCGCGCATGGCGCGCGAGCTGCTCGGCGCTGAATAGCTCGGCGCGCAGCGGCGGCTCTCCCAAATCAGGGCGTGTCTGCCCCGCTATCCAGCTCTGCAGGCGGGACGAAGGGCTCAGCATCGTGTTTTTGCCATCGGGCCGCGGTTCCTACCGTTGACCGACAAATCAAAGCTGATCCAGTTCGATGAAAGGCCGATTTCGGTCGATATTGAGCCCGCCGGGGCGGGATTCATCTTGGGCACGTCGCCCCGAATTCACTTCGTTGCCGCGTCCCGCGGAAACGCCGGGAGGAGATGGGGACATAGCTGCCAGAATATGCCGGTTTCATCTTGGCGGATTGTGCGCCTTGGCCTGGGAGAAGCGTATGGGGTATTCTCCCCCGATGATATTGCACGAGCCCCTCTCTCCCGGCGCTTTGGGGCGCCGGCCTTGCGTCAGGCTGCCGCGATCCTTGGGCTCTGGGCCCCGCAGTCCAGAATTCTCTATCCCGTCAAGTCTTCGCGCGAAATCCGCCCATCAAGTAGACGATGAGGCATATCAGCAGGATCAGGCCAACCCCACCGCCGCCGATGACGGGCCCTCCGAAGTAAAAGCCGCCGCCGCCGAACAGGAGAAGAAACACGATTATGAGGAGTAATACGTTCATGCCTGCACGGTAGCACTCGGCTTGGGCCGATGCTATGGGGTCTTCGCCTCCCCGATAAACTATTCCCGAAGAGTTGCTCGGGCCGGCGCGGAGGATCGCAAGCTCCGAACGCCATTGTTGCCGCCGAAGCAAGCGCTGGCGCGGCTCCCGGCCCGCGATGAAGGGGAAGACCATCATGGCCCCTCAACACCCCATGGCGCCGCGCCGATCCCCGGGGTACCATGCCGGATTCAATCGTTCCACCATGATCGAATTGACCCGGCAAGATGTTCCTGCCTCGCCGCGCGGATTCCGCCGGGCGAACGGCGATCCGTCCTTGGGTCCGCGAGATGACGCATCGACGCCGGAAGAGCCCCGCCAATCTACCATGAATGCAAGAAACAGAGACCTTCCCCCAGACAGGAAATCCCCGGCCTACACCTTGAAGGCTCCGGTGCTTCGGGACGTGGCCGGCCAGGCGGCCTTGTCCAACGCGGCCGCGCGCCGGAAGATTTCCGCCCAACTCAGTTCGGGCGCGGCGAACCACGCGCGGCATCACGTCTCCAGGCAGACACAATCTTGAGCCGCCGGCACGGCTCGGGGGGCCCATGCCCAGTCGGACGTAGCCGCCTTCGTTCCGGTCGGAACCCGCCTTGCGGCCGGGCGGCGATGGCGTTCAACGACGCGATCCCTTGCCCTGCCCCTCGGTGTTCTCCTTCACCGCCGCGATCATCTCGTTCATCCCGTCCTTGATCTCGCCCACCTGCGGATGGACCTCCTTGATGAGGTCGTGTTCGATGCGGGACAGCTTCTCGATGCGCTTGCCCTGCTCGCCAAGCTTGTTGAGGAGACGGTTCTGCAGCGCCGAGATTCGGTACATCCACACGAAGCAGACGCCCCAGCAGACGGTGCCAGTCACCGCCAACGAGAAGGCCATGCCGCTTCTGTCCATTGACCGGCGGCCTACGCGACGGACCCATGGGCAAATGGTCCGGTCCTAAGCCTTCTCACGGCGCCGCTGGCGAGGTACCCGGACACGGGCAGACGCGCCAGTGCGATCTCCATTCGGCAGTGAATGATGTCGGCCAGGCCGGCAATGCTGCCGCGAATGATGCTCGCCTCCTCCCTGCGCCAAATCTCGATGCCGAACTCCTCCTCGACGCAGATGGCGAGCTCGAGCATGTCGAGGGAGTCGATGTCAAAGATGGTGCCGGCAAGCGGCTCGTCGTCTGCGATGTCGTCCGGAACCAGAATATCCGGCCGGAACATCTCGGCCATGAAACGCTTCAGGTGCGATAGCAGCAGGGCTTGGTCACGGCTTCGATATCGCACGTCCCCAAGGTAACGCCAAGCCGCAGACGCGGCCATGGGGTGTTCCCCTCCAAACCCCGAGTGGCTAGAAACGCGCCTGCCCGGCTTGCGGCTTGGCGAGCCCGGTGGGGATGTCGTTCCTGAACAGCGGCATCGCCGCTGTCGGTGTCTGAATCGGCCAAATCATGGCTCCGTCGAAAAGGCCGGGACGCGGGCAAGCCCTTGGATAGTGGGCCCACAGGGATTCGAACCCTGAACCAAAGGATTATGCATACCACTTCGGCTTTCGCCGCCGCAGTCCCTGACGGAACTCGTGCGTGGTCTGGACCATGCCTTCACCATACCGTTTTCGGCTTAGGTGGGTGATTATGGTCTCTACACCTTACCGCGCCTTCGCGCGGGCTTGGCTCGGCATTGGGTCGCCCCTAACGGGCAGGCCGTTCACCGAATTTACACCTGACTACTGGCGGATTTCCCCGCCAGCGACCCACTCTTGAGTCCTCTGCTCTAACCGTTGAGCTATAGGCCCGTAATATCCAAAGAACTGTCGGAGCGTGGGTTGTTCCCTTTTCATTCTCAACAGGAAACAGCTTCAGCGCACTGGAGATCTTGCAGACGCCAAGGGGCGGGTCGCGGACGTTGGGCCATGGTGGTGGACACCGGAGGTGCCATCTCATTATCCTCCGGCCACTCTCGCTCGCCGTGAAACCAATCCGCCCGCGCGCAGGTGCTGGTCAGGACACTCCCTGGCGGGCTTTTCACCGGGGCCGGGCAGCTGGAAGATTCCCTTGGCCGTTGCTCCTGTGCGTCGCCCTCACCGGATGCGGGCCGGAGGATCCGCTCGACATCAGGGTGGACGCCAAGAACTACGTCGCCTTTTCCATGTGGGAGTCCGACGCAAGCAGCAGGCTCACCGCGCAGCAGCTGAAGGACTTCAACGAGGCCCTTCAGGAGATCAAGTTCCGGATCATGGCGGACGGAGCGGCTGCAGGACGGGACGGCGTCGAGCGGGCGGCCTGGGAAATGATCGACGAGAAGACGGTCCGCGACATGCTTCGGATGGGCTTGAGCCGGGAGCTGGAGCGCGTGCAGGCCGAGCAGGCCGCTCTCGCCAGGTCGATGGACCAGAACAGGCGATTGATCACGCGGCCGGACGATGTCGCCTCGAAGAGCTACCTGTCATTCCTGCATGAGCGGGAGGCCGAACATCTCAACGCAGTGAACGCCCAGATATCCCACGCCAGGGAGCGCCTCGCCGCATACGGGCTGACGGCCGAAATCTCCGCCCTGCCGCCCCCCGGAATCAACGAGGCCTCGGAGCCGGCGTCTGAGGATGAGCCGCCGGTCCTGCTGACCCCGAGGAACAGCGACCGCTGAGCCGTGGCCCGCGGAGCTGGCCGTCCCCGTTGTCCGAGGGACCGGCGCCCATCGGCTCTTGCAGGCGGCTGGCGACCGCAAGATAAAGCGATGTGCGCTATTTCTGCCTCCTCATCCTGGCGGCGATGCTCAGGGCCGAGCCCCCTCCCGCCGCCTCCAGCTTCGTCCTCAAGCCGGCGCGCGTATTCGACGGCGAGACGATGCACGACGCCTGGGCCGTCCTCGTGGTCGGGGCCAGGATCGAGGCGGCGGGCCCGGCGGCCGGGTTGAAGGCGCCTGCGGGAGGGACGGAGATCGACCTGCCGTCGGCGACGCTCTTGCCCGGCCTGATCGAGGCCCATTCCCACATCCTGCTCCACCCCTATACCGAGGCGTCGTGGAACCACCAGGTGTCCGGCGAGTCCGACGCGCTCAGGGTCGCGCGGGCGACCATCCAGCTGCGGTCGACCCTCCTGGCGGGATTCACCACCATCCGCGACCTCGGCACCGAGGGGGCCGGCTGGGCTGACGTGGGGCTGAAGCAGGCGGTGGAGACGGGGATCATCCCCGGCCCGCGCATGCTGGTCGCGACAAAGGCCATCGTCGCCACCGGCAGCTACGGCCCCAAGGGATTCTCGGCCGAGTGGACCGTACCTCAGGGCGCGGCCGAGGCCAGCGGCGTACCGGACCTGATCAGGGAAACCCGCAACCAGATCGGCCACGGGGCGGACTGGATCAAGGTCTACGCCGACGGCCGCTGGGGACCGAGCGGCGAGATGGAGCCGACATTCTCGATCGAGGAGCTCAAGGCCGTGGTCGAGACCGCGCGCAGCAGCGGCCGGCCGGTGTCGGCGCACGCGATGACGGCCGAGGGCATGCGCCGGGCGGTGCTGGCGGGCGTCGATACCATCGAGCACGGCACCAACGGAACGCCCGAGGTCTTCCGTCTCATGAAGGAGCGCGGGGTCGCTCTGATCCCCACCCTCGCGGTGACGGGCGGCATGGCGGGTGCGAAGGAGGCGTTCCGCGCCGCGCTGGCGGCTGGCGTCACGATAGGCAGCGGCAGCGACGCGGGGGTCTTTGCGCACGGCAATAACGCCCTCGAGCTCGACGCTATGGTGCAGTTCGGAATGCCGGCTCCCGACGCCCTGCGCGCGGCCACGTCGGTCAATGCCCGCATCATCCACATGGAGGACAGGATCGGCCGGGTCGCGCCCGGCCTGCTGGCCGACCTGGTCGCCGTGGAGGGCGATCCCGCGCAGGACATCGGCCGGCTGCACGCCGTGCGGCTCGTCATGAAGGACGGCGTCCTTTACCGGGGCCCGTGATGGCCAGGGACGGCGGGCCGGCGGTCGACAATGGGGTTGCAACTTGACCGGGCGGCCATGAACTCGCCGGGATGAAGCTTGGTACCAGGGCAGTTCCCTGGGTCGGCGCGGGGATCTTTGCCGGCATGGTGCT
>Ga0181523_10000835_pt1 | contig 34430 bp, 28 predicted proteins | sample PEATcosm2014_Bin_43_FD_119752 | JGI IMG/M metagenome (GOLD analysis project Ga0181523, IMG submission 119752) | Peatland microbial communities from MTU Mesocosm Facility, Houghton, MI, USA - PEATcosm2014_Bin05_30_metaG | ecosystem: Environmental > Terrestrial > Soil > Wetlands > Peat | place... | reverse complement strand
TGGCCAGCACATCGCCCTTCAGCACCTGGCCGCGAACGCCGGAGCCTTCGATGGCGGCCGGATCGAGGCCATTGTCGGCGGCGATCTTTGCGGCGGCCGGCGAGGGCGCCATGGCGGGGCCGGTCGCCGCGGCTGGAACCGCTGGATTCGCGGCTGGAATGATCGGGGCGGCGGCCTTCGCCGCGGGTGCGGCGGCGGCCTTGACGTCCTTCGCCGGCGCTGCGCCGGAATCGCTGATCTGCCCGAGCAGGGCGCCGACGCCAACCGTCTCGCCGTCCTTGGCGGCGATTTCCGCCAGCACGCCGGACGAGGGCGCGTTGACTTCAAGGGTCACCTTGTCGGTTTCGAGTTCAACCAGGGGTTCGTCCGCCTTGACGGCGTCGCCCGCTTTCTTGAACCAGCGCCCGATCGTCGCCTCGCTGACGGATTCGCCCAAAGTTGGAACGCGGATTTCAATCGTCATCTTACGCCCCACCGTGCTGAAAATGACCTGGCGCGCCGACAACCGGCGCAGGAAATGACTCGCCGCGGATCGCCGCGTTATGTTGCATAGACCTCATCCATGAACGCCTTCATCTGGTGCAGATGCTTTGGCATCAGGCCGGTCGCCGTCGCCGCCGCCGCCGGCCTGCCGGCGTAGCGCGGGCGCCGCGTTTTGCCGCTGGCCTGGCCGAGCACCCATTCAAGATAGGGATCGACGAAATTCCAGGCGCCCATGTTCTTGGGTTCTTCCTGACACCAGACCACATCGGCCTGCCTGAAGCGCGAGAGCAGGCTGGCGAGCGCCTTCAAAGGGAAGGGATAGAGCTGCTCGACGCGCAACAGATAGACGTCATCGACGCCGCGCTTCTCGCGCTCTTCGAGGAGGTCGTAATAGACCTTGCCGGTGCAAAGCACAACGCGGCGGATTTCGGCGTCGGGCCGCAGCCTGAATTCGGCGGGGAATTTCTCGGCGTGGTCGCGCAGCACGCGATGGAACGACGAGCCGATGATGAATTCATCGAACGTCGAGACGCAGCGCTTGTGGCGAAGCAGCGACTTCGGCGTCATCAGGATCAGCGGCTTGCGGAATTCGCGCTTCAGTTGGCGACGCAGGATGTGGAAATAATTCGCCGGGGTCGAGCAGTTGGCGACCTGCATGTTGTCCTCGGCGCACATCTGCAAATAGCGCTCGAGGCGGGCCGAGGAATGTTCCGGACCCTGCCCCTCATAGCCATGCGGCAGCAGGCAGACGAGGCCCGACATGCGCAGCCATTTGCGCTCGCCCGATGAAATGAATTGGTCGAACAGCACCTGTGCGCCGTTGGCGAAATCGCCGAACTGCGCCTCCCACAGCACCAGCGCATTGGGTTCGGTCAGCGAATAGCCGTATTCGAATCCGAGCACCGCTTCTTCCGAGAGGATCGAATTGATGACCTCGTAATGCGCCTGTTCGTCGCGAATATGGTTCAGCGGCACGTAGCGCGCCTCGGTCTCCTGATCATTGAGGACGGAGTGGCGCTGCGAAAAGGTGCCGCGCTCGCTGTCCTGACCGGACAGACGCACCGGGTGGCCTTCATCGACCAGCGTGCCGAACGCCAGCGATTCGGCCATGGCCCAGTCGATTCCGACGCCGGTCTCGATCATCTTGCGACGATTCTCGATCAGCCGGCCGACGGTTTTGTGCACGTTGAACCCTTGCGGGATCGTCGTGAGGCGAAGGCCGATTTCCTTCAGCCGGAGAGGGTCGACGCCGGTGCGCCCGCGCCGGTCATCCTCGGCGGTGAGCAGCGCGGGCTTTAGGCCCGACCAGCGCCCGTCAAGCCAGTCGGCCTTGTTCGGCTCGTAGGCCTGCCCGGCTTCGAACTCCGTCTCAAGGCGGTGGCGCCAGTTCGACTGCAGCTTCTCCAGTTCGCCCGGCGCGAGGACGCCTTCGCCGAGCAGCTTCTCCGCGTAAATGTCGAGCGTCGTGCGATGCGCGCGGATCTTCTTGTACATCAAGGGCTGGGTGAAGCTCGGCTCATCGCCTTCATTGTGGCCGAAGCGCCGGTAACAGAACATGTCGATGACGACCGGCTTGTGGAATTTTTGGCGGAACTCGATTGCGACTTTGGCGGCGTAGACCACGGCTTCCGGGTCGTCGCCATTGACGTGAATGATCGGCGCCTCAATCATTTTCGCGGTGTCCGACGGATAGGGCGACGAACGCGAGTAGCGCGGCGAGGTGGTGAAGCCGATCTGGTTGTTGATGATGAAATGGATCGAGCCGCCGGTGCGATAGCCCTTGAGCCCGGACAGGCCGAAACATTCGGCGATGACGCCCTGGCCGGCGAAGGCCGCGTCGCCGTGGATCAGCAGCGGCAGGACATGGGTCCGATCGACGACGTCGTGCAGCTGATCCTGCTTGGCGCGCACCTTGCCGAGAACGACGGGATCGACGATCTCGAGATGCGACGGATTGGCGGTCAGCGAAAGGTGAACCTGGTTGTTGTCGAAGTCGCGATCGGATGAGGCGCCGAGGTGGTACTTGACGTCGCCCGAGCCTTCGACCTCGTCGGGCGTATAGGATCCGCCCCTGAATTCGTGGAAGATCGCCCGGTGCGGCTTGCCCATCACCTGCGACAGAACGTTGAGCCGTCCGCGGTGGGCCATGCCGAGCACGATCTCGCGCACGCCGAGCGCGCCGCCACGCTTGATGATCTGCTCCAGCGCCGGAACCATGGCTTCGCCTCCGTCGAGGCCGAACCGTTTCGTGCCGGTATATTTGACGTCGAGAAACTTCTCGAAGCCTTCAGCCTCGATCAGCTTGTTGAGGATCGCGCGCTTGCCTTCGCGTGTGAAGGTGATCTCCTTACCCGGCCCTTCGATGCGCTCCTGCATCCAGGCTTTTTCGGCCGGATCCGAAATGTGCATGAATTCGAAGCCGATGGTGTCGCAATAGGTGCGGCGCAGAATCGGCAGCATTTCGCGGACGGTCGCGAATTCGAGGCCGAGCACATGATCGAGAAAGATCTTGCGATCATAATCAGCCTCGGTGAAGCCATAGGTCGCCGGGTGCAGCTCTTCGTTGTCTTTCGGCTGTTCGATGCCGAGCGGATCGAGTTTGGCGTGCAGATGGCCGCGCATCCGGTAGGCGCGGATCATCATCAGCGCGCGCACGGAATCCCGCGTCGCCAGCTGGACGTCTGTCGCCGGCGCCGCGCCGACCGCCGGCTTTGCGGCGGACTCGGATTTGGCGCCGGGTTTGGCCGGCTCGGGCGCTTTCGCCCAATCGCCGTCGAGCGCCGAAATCAGTTCCCCATTGGCGGTGAGCGGCCAGTTCGGCTTGCGCCATTGCGGTCCTTTCGCGCTGCGCTCGACCGCCGCGCGATCATCGCTGAGCTGCGCGAAAAAAGCCCGCCATTCGGGATCGACGGCGTTCGGGTCGCGCTCGAAATCGGCCTGAAGCTGTTCGACATAGGCGGCGTTGCCGCCATAGAGAAAGGAGGTCTGCGTGAATTTGGAGTTTGACTCCGAGCGTCCCGCGCTGGAGCCCCCCGAACCATTCGTCGCATCAGTGCCACTCTGGCGCGCCATCTGTTTCGTCCCTGAATATCCGGCCCCGCGGAGCCGCAAAATCGCAAAAGGGCGAAGGCTCCCTGGCCTCCCGCCGCGATCGCACGATGAACCAATCAACCTCTATCTTACGTACGCGCACTCATAATGATGTCGAGAGTTTTCTCAACTTTTCGGCATGATCTTTTTGCGTGCGGGGCGCCTCAATTATTCACAACACATTGAAATATAAAAACAATATTCCAGAACAAGGCGCCGCTTTCGTTCGCGGCGCGGCTCTATCCGCGCAGCAGCTCGGCGAGCGTCGCGCCGAGCCTCGCGGGCGAAGGCGAGACGCGGATGCCGGCCGATTCCATCGCGGCGATCTTGTCTTCCGCGCCGCCCTTGCCGCCGCTGATGATCGCGCCTGCATGGCCCATGCGGCGCCCGGGCGGCGCGGTGCGGCCGGCGATGAAGCCGACTATCGGCTTTTTCCGCCCGCGCCGAGCCTCGTCCTTGATGAATTGCGCGGCGTCTTCCTCGGCGCCGCCGCCGATCTCGCCGATCATGACGATGGAATGGGTGTCCGGGTCTTTCAGGAACAATTCGAGGATTTCGATGAACTCCGCGCCCTTGACCGGGTCGCCGCCGATGCCGACGGCTGTCGTCTGCCCGAGATTTTCGCGGGTGGTCTGGTACACGGCTTCATAGGTGAGGGTGCCGGACCGCGACACGATGCCAACCGAGCCTTTCTTGAAGATATTGCCCGGCATGATGCCGATCTTGCTCTCGCCCGCGGTCATGACGCCGGGGCAGTTCGGCCCGATGAGCCGCGATTTCGATCCGCACAGGGAGCGCTTGACCTTGACCATATCCAGCACCGGGATCCCCTCGGTGATGCAAACAATCAGCTCAATCTCCGCGTCGATCGCCTCGCAGATCGCGTCGGCGGCGCCGGGCGGCGGGACATAGATCACGCTCGCGTCGGCGCCGGTCGCCTCTTTCGCCTCATCGACGGTGTCGAACACCGGAAGGCCAAGATGCATCGAGCCGCCCTTGCCGGGCGACGTGCCGCCGACCATCAAGGCGCCATAGGCAATCGCCTGTTCGGAGTGGAACGTCCCGTTCTTGCCCGTGAAGCCCTGGCAGATGATCTTCGTGTCCTTGTTGAGCAGGATCGACATGGCTTCAGGCCTTCCTGACGGCGGCGACGATCTTCTGGGCGGCGTCGTCGAGATCCTCGGCGGCGATCACGTTGAGACCAGATTCGGCGATGATTTTCTTGCCGAGCGCGACATTGGTCCCCTCAAGCCGCACGACGAGGGGGACAGCGAGGCCGACCTCCTTCACCGCGGCGATCACGCCCTCGGCGATGACGTCGCATTTCATGATGCCGCCGAAGATGTTGACGAGAATGCCTTTGACCTGCGGATCGGCGGTGATGATCTTGAAGGCCGACGTCACCTTCTCCCTGGTCGCGCCGCCGCCGACGTCGAGAAAATTGGCGGGCTCGGCGCCATAGAGCTTGATGATGTCCATCGTCGCCATGGCGAGGCCGGCGCCGTTGACCATGCAGCCGATCTCGCCAGAGAGCGAGATGTAGTTGAGATCGTGTTTCGAGGCCTCGATCTCCTTTGGGTCTTCCTCCGTTTCATCGCGCAGCGCGAGGATCTCGGGGTGGCGGTAGAGCGCGTTGTCGTCAAACGAGATTTTGGCGTCGAGGCAGATGATGCGATCCTCCGCAGAGACGATCAGCGGATTGATTTCGAGCATCGCCATGTCCTTGGCGACGAAAGCCTCGAAGAGCTGCGTCGCAAGCTTTCCGGCCTGTTTGGCGAGGTCGCCTTCGAGCCCGAAAGCCTTGGCGAGCCGGCGGCCGTGATGAGACTCGACGCCGGTCGCGGGATCCACCGAAAACGAGACGATTTTCTCCGGCGTATTATGGGCGACGTCCTCGATGTTCATGCCGCCTTCGGTCGAGGCGACGAAGGCGATCCTGCTGGTCTCCCGGTCGACCAGCAGCGAGAGGTAGAGCTCCTTCGCGATGTTCGAGCCTTCTTCGAGGTAGAGACGGTTGACCTGCTTGCCGGCAGGCCCGGTTTGAACCGTGACCAACGTCCGCCCGAGCATCTCACCGACGAAAGCTTCAACCTCCGCGGGAGATTTCGCCAACCGCACGCCGCCTTGCGGACCGGCCTCAGGCTCCTTGAAACGCCCCTTGCCGCGGCCCCCGGCATGGATTTGCGATTTCACGACATAGATGGGGCCAGAGAGGTCGGCCGCGGCGGATCTCCCCGCGCCCGCCGCCAGAATCGGAACGCCGCGCGGCACCGGGACGCCGAATTCCTTCAAAACCGCCTTGGCCTGATATTCGTGAATATTCATGGCGGCATCCCCGATACGCCGAATTCAGCAATTAGCTCCCGCGCGGGTCCCCGAAGCGACAAATCAGGCGAGCGACGGATTGATGGTCTTGCACGCCTCGACGAGGCTGCGGACCGATGCGACGGAGTTGGCGAACATCGCCTTTTCGGCTTCGTCGAGTTCGACCTCGACGATTTTCTCGACGCCATTGGCGCCGATCACGACCGGCACGCCAACATAGAGATTGTCGACGCCGTAGTGACCTTCGAGTTTTGCGGCGCAGGGCAGCACCCGGCGCTTGTCCTTGAGATAGGACTCGGCCATCGCGATCGCCGAGGCGGCAGGCGCGTAGAAGGCCGACCCGGTTTTCAGGAGGTTCACGATCTCGCCGCCGCCCTTGCGGGTGCGCTCGACGATGGCGTCGAGCCGCGCCTGCGTCGTCCAGCCGATCTTGACGAGGTCGAGCAGCGGAATGCCGGCGACCGCCGAGTAGCGCAGCGATGGAACCATGTCGTCGCCATGGCCGCCGAGCACGAAGGCGGTGACGTCCTCGACCGAAACATTGAATTCCTCCGAGAGGAAATAGCGGAACCGCGCCGAATCGAGAACGCCGGCCATGCCGACGATCTTGGCGGGGGCCAGCCCTGAGGATTTCTGCAGCGCCCAGACCATCGCGTCGAGCGGATTGGTGATGCAGATGACGAAGGCGTCCGGGGCGTATTGCTTGATGCCGGCGCCGACCGCGTCCATCACTTTGAGATTGATGCCGAGCAGATCGTCGCGGCTCATGCCGGGTTTGCGTGGAACGCCCGCCGTCACCACGATGACGTCGGCGCCGGCGATGTCGGCATAGGAATTGGCGCCCTTGAGCGATGCGTTGAAGCCTTCGACGGGGCCGGATTCGGCGAGATCGAGCGCCTTGCCTTGCGGCGTGCCTTCGGCGATGTCGAAGAGGACGATGTCGCCGAGCTCCTTCAGCGCCGCGAGATGGGCCAGTGTGCCGCCGATCTGTCCGGCTCCGATCAATGCGATCTTGCTACGCGCCATTTTCTCTATTTCCTCGTCGGTCGCCAGTCTGCGACGGCTTGATGGCTGGATGTTTGGGGGGCTGCCGGGGCCTTCGCCTGCGCCGCCGGGCCGTTGCGGGGCTGAACGCGGCGAGCGAACGAAATCAAGCTTTTGCTCTCTTGATGAAGGGTTTTCGACGTAGAGGCGGAAAATCGCCCTCGGCTGATGGCGCCCGGCGCAGTTTGCCGAAAACGCGGCTGCTCGGCACAGGCTCGGGGCGCACCATAACGGAATTCGATTCGCGCCGCCAGCGCCGACGGACGCGTGCGCCTGAGGGAGTTTTGTGCAAAAAGACCGATAAAAAAGCGAATGTCGGCCTGCGGCTGGGGATTTGCCTATATTTTGGAGGCTCCCATCGAGCCGGCCGGCCAAGCCTCGCGATAGGATCGTTTCGCGCGGGCTTCAGGTTTCGACCAGTCCGCTCGTGTTGCCGCTGGCCAGCGAGGCGACCGAGCCATGCGGCAGCGCCATATAGGCTTCCGAGCGCATCTCGATGAGGCGCGAGACGGTGCGGTCGAACTGGAAGGCCTGATTTCCTTCGACGCCGAGATAGAGGCCGGCGGGTTCGGCCTCGGCGGAGGCGATCAGCTTCACATGCTCTTCGTAGAGCGCATCGATCAGCGTGATGAACCGCGCGGCGACATCGCGGCGCCCCGCGGCGATGACAGGAATGTCGTCGACGATCAGCGTGTGAAAATAGCGCGCGATATAGAGATAATCGGAGGGACCCAGCGGCGCCTCGCAAAGATCGGCGAAGGAGAATCGCCCGACATGGGCGTGCGCCTCGGGGACGGCGAGCGCGCGGCCGAGCACGCGCAGCACCATCGGCTTGCCGCGCTCGACGCCGCTCAGGGTCTCGAAGGCGCCCGAAAGGGCCGCGGCGGCTCTCTCGTTGGATGGAACATACCAGCTCTTTTGGCCCTGTAATTTTTCGCGGCGATAGTCGGTGCGCGCGGTCAGTTCGACGACCTCCATTCGCGCTTTGATGAGCGAGATGGAGGGAACGAAAAGCGCCCGGTTGAGGCCATCCTTGTAGAGTCCGTCGGGCTCGACGTTGGACGTCGCGACGATGACGACGCCGCGCTCCAGCAAGGCGGTGAACAGCCGGCCGAGAATCATCGCGTCCGTGATGTCGGTGACGTGGAATTCGTCGAAACACAGCAGCAGCGCGTCCCCTGCAATGGCGTCCGCCACCGCCGCGATCGGATCGTCGCCCTTCGCCTTCTTGTGCCGGTCCGCTTGCCGCCAGGCGTAAATGGCCGCATGCGCCTCCGCCATGAAGGCGTGAAAATGGATGCGGCGCTTGCGCTGTAACGGGGCCTCCTCGAAGAAGAAATCCATCAACATCGTTTTGCCGCGTCCGACCGACCCCCAGATATACAGGCCGGGGAGGAAGGATTCGTCGCGGCGCGCGCCAAACAGGCGCGAGAGGCCGTTCGGCTTTGGCGCCGGCTGATAATCGGCGAGGGCGAGGCGCAAATTTTCGAGTTTGCGCAGAACGAGATGCTGTCCCTCGTCGCTCTCGATCAGGCCGCGACCGACCGTGTCCTTGTAACGCGCGAAAAGGGAGGTGGACACGTCAATTCCCAAGTCAATTCCAAGCCAATTCCCATGCACGACGCAACGGCGCCGATGGGGCGGCGATCAAAAACAGGCGGGCACCCTAGCATCGCCAAAACTTCGGCGCCATCGCGGCGCAAGGTTGGCGCCGCAGCTTTCGTCCAATGATTCGGCGCGGCGATTCGACGCGAAATCCGCTGCTGCGCGAGGCAGCGGGGCGGCGATCGTCGAGCGCCATCGTACCTCCTGTGCGAGGTTCAGCAAATCTTAACGCGTCCGGCGGCAAATGAATGAAATGCCATCCTGCCTTTTTCTGCTCGCATTCGGAAAATACAAGTTTTCTGGTGAGGGCGCTTTGCGTTTGTTTGCGCCGCTTCGGCGGGCGCCGGTGACAGGAGATCAGACGGATGAGTCCTAAAGGCAGAGAGCATGTCGCCGCTTGCGTCTTCCTTTTTGGAGCCTCCTTCTGCGCTTCCGCCGCTTCCGCCGCCCCCTTCGCGTCGCAGAAAATCGACGGCGACTCGCCGCCCTACGTCGGCGCCCGGCTTGAACAGGTCGTCGTCTTCGGCCGCAACAGCCGCCGCACCGTCGAGGCCTTCGCGACCGAGCAAAAGCTCGATCCCGCCGAACTGCATCGCAAATTCGCGGCCTCCGGCCTGATCGAATGCGGCGCCGCGCATGGCGCCGGACAATTGACGCTGGCCGACGATCTCGTGACCACCGCCGCGCATGTCTTTTTCGATGAAGACGGCCTCCCGCGCGCGAAGACCTGCACCTTCGTCAATATGGTCGACGGCAAGGAGATCCGCACGCAGATCGACACGGCTTCGATCGTCGCCGGCAGCAAGAACCCCTATGCCGTGGCGGCGGTGCATGACTGGGCGGTGGCGCGTCTGACGCGGCCGGTCGACGGCGCGGCTCCCTATGGCCTCGCCGGCGCGGCGAGCCCCAATTCGCCGGTCGAATTCGTTGCCCGCGGCCATATCGATTGGGGCGAGGGGCGCGAGCTCTCGATGGAGAAATGCGGGCTGCATGATCAATTGTCGGTCGGCGAGGAAGGCACCCGCGAGTTTTCCTTCGACTGCGAGACCGGCGACGGCGCCTCGGGCGGCGCGCTCATCGTCGGCGACGGCGACCCTGTAGTCGGCGCGATTCTGGTCGGCTGGCGCAGCAACAAGCCGTTTCATTCGGCGCCGTTCTCGACGACGCATTACAATTTCGCCGTGACCATCGAAGGCGCCTTCAAGAAGGCGGTCGTCGCCGCCGCCGCCAAGGCCTATGTGGCGAAATAATGCGGCCCCGGAATCGTGCATGCGTGACGGGCCTCGCGCGATAGGCTAGCTTCCCGCGGCGATCAACGCCCCGGCTGGAATCGACGCCGCTTCGCGCCATCAGAAATATGAGCCCCATCTCGCCGCCGACCTTCATGACTCTCGTCGCGGCGGCCTTCGCCGCGGGTTTCGTCGATGCGATCGCCGGCGGCGGCGGCCTCATCACCTTGCCGGCGCTGACGCTCGCCGGGCTCGATCCCGTCAGCGCCATCGCCACCAACAAATTGCAGGGCTCGTTCGGCGCCGGCTCCGCCATGCGGACCTACGCCAGGGCCGGGCATCTCGAATGGCGCGAGGCGTGGCCATTGGCTTTGCTCGCAGGCCTCGGCGCAGTCGCGGGCGCGCTTCTCGTCTCGCATGTTCCCTTGCGCTGGCTCGCCGTGGCGATGCCTTTCGCGCTGATTCTGATCGCGCTTTATTTCGGCCTCTCGCCGAAGCTCAGCGATGCGGCGACGCGCCCGCGCATAGGCGTCAAGGCGTTCACGCTGACGGTCGCGCCGCTTGTGGGCTTCTACGACGGCGTGTTTGGTCCGGGGGCCGGATCGTTCTACATGCTCGGCTTCGTCGCGCTACTGGGCTTTGGAATCGTCAAGGCGACGGCCTACACGAAGGTCGCCAATTTCGCCTCCAATCTCGCGGCGCTGGCGACGCTGAGCTTCACCGGCCATGTCTACTGGATTCTCGGCTTCGCCATGGGCGCGGCGCAATTTTTTGGCGCGCGGCTTGGCGCGCATGCGGCGATCAGGAATGGCGCGCGGCTGATCCGGCCGATGCTGGTGACAATCTGTCTGCTGCTCGCCGCGCGGCTTGCGTGGAATCAATTGTAAAGGGGCGGGCCGGCCCCGCTCTACCAACGCATCAACGCGCTGCCCCAGGCCATGCCGCCGCCAATCGCCATCATCGCGATGAGATCGCCTTTCTTCAGGCGCCCGGCGCGGTTGGCTTCATCGAGCGAGATCGGCAGCGACGCGCTCGACGTGTTGCCATAGCGATCGAGATTGAGCCAGCATTTCTCCAGCGGAACGCCGAGCCGCTCCAGCACCGATTCGACGATGCGGGCGTTGGCCTGATGCGACACGATATGGTCGATATCCGACACTTCGAGGCCGTTTGCGTCGAGCGCTTCGAGGATCGCCGCCGGCAGGACGCGCACCGCGAATTTATAGATCTCGCGTCCGTTCATGTGCACCTTGTGCATTTTCTTGTCGACGACTTCATGCGACTGCGGATGCCGGCTGCCGCCGCCGGGAATGTTGAGAATGTCGGCGGCGGTTCCATCGGAGTGCAGATGCGTCGAAAGCAGGCCGCGGTCCGGATCCGTCGTCGGACCGACGACCATCGCGCCCGCCGCATCGCCAAACAGCACGCAGCTGTTGCGGTCGCTCCAGTCGACGAGACGGCTTAAAAGCTCCGCGCCGATCACAAGAACGCGCTTCGCGCTGCCGCTGGCGATGAACTGGTTGGCGATGCTGAGCGCGAACAGCGAGCCGGCGCAGGCGGCCGAGAGATCGAAAGCGAAGGCGCGCGAGGCGCCGAGCTTCGCCTGAACGATCACCGCGCAGGAGGGCAACGGCATGTCGGCCGAGATCGTGCCGACGATGATGATGTCGATGTCTTCAGGGCGGCAGTCGGCCATGGCCAGCGCGTGGCGCGCGGCGATGACCGCCATGTCGGACGTATCTTCGCCTTCGGCCGCGATGCGGCGCTCCTTGATCCCGGTCCGCGTGGTGATCCATTGGTCGGTCGTCTCGACCAGGGCTTCGAGGTCTTTGTTGGTCAGAACGCGCTTTGGCGCATAGGCGCCGGTCCCGAGGATCTGGGAATGAATCAACCTCGCCCCTTCCGCCAGAGCGGCGTCCGATTCCGGCGGAATCAGACAAAAGCTCTAACTTCCTGTTTGCCGCATTTTCTTAACGCGAACCGGGTATCCACTTCGCTCGAAAATGCTCTCGCGTTGGGAAACGAGCAGAGGCCGCATGATGCGGCTTGCGTGCAAAGGGATAAGCCCAAACGACGGGCTTGCCCAGCCATCTTGCTCCGGAAGGCGCGGCAATCCATCAAATGTCATTCATAAATTGAAATATCGGCCCTTCGCCGGGCGAGCGGCCGAGGTTCGCGCGTTTCAAGACGAACTTCGCCTCGCGCCTCTAGCGCCGACGGCGCAAGGCCTGCGCCGCGGCCTCGGCTTCGGCGTCGTCCAGCCAATAGGTCCTTTGCAGGAAATCGATAGTCCCACGCGCGGCGCGCAGTGCATTATTGTCGACGCGCGGACGCACCGCGGCCAGCGTCCAGTTCGCGGCGCCGAGGCATTTTTCGCGGGGCTGCACCAGCACCTCATTCACCATTTCGAAGCCCTGGCATTGCCTGAGCGTCTGCAGGCACACCGCCTGAAGTTCTGCAAATGAGCGTGTTTCTCGGTTCATGTCTTTCTCCACCTTCCTTTTCCCGCCTTTTCCCAAGCGCCGTATTTCCTAAAATCGCGCCAAGCTTTCGGAAGATCATTCTCAGCCATTTTCCGGCTGGCCGAAGTCGTCAGGTCCATTTCAACGGAGTGACGATATTATTTGCTCCCTCGCCGTCCGAAACGTAACGGTCTAGTTGCGCATAATTTCCAGTGATGCTTTGCCAACGCCTGAAAGGGAGATCTGTTCCCGCGCGGAAATATTTCGACGCGCGGGCGGCCTGGCTAGCTATCTTGGGCTTGACGTTCGCAGACGCTTGCCTCGCCCGCGCGCAAAAGCTAGAGTCAGCGCGCCGGATCGTCCTGCGGACTCCGGCCATTCGCAGGCCGGTTCACGTTGAGGAGGGCCCGATGCGCTTTTTGTTTGGAATCGTCGTCGGCATCCTGCTCACCGTCGGCTCCGCCTATTTGTTCGACGTCACCCGCAAGGGCGAAGGGCCGAATGGCGCGGACCGCCAGATCGTGAATTGGGACGTCGTCCAGGCCCAACTCAAGATTTTGTCGGGCAACATCCAGGATAGCTGGTCCCGCCTCACCGGCCGCAAAGCGGAGTAGGGCGAAGCTGCTCCTGTCGGCGGCTTATTCGATCTTTTCGTTGGGATAAACGCCCCAGAGATCGGACTGCTGGATAAATCCCTTGAATCCCTCGCCAAAGACGCGACACCACGCGCCGTCGCAGCTGCGCACGTTCGCGATCACATTCGGCTGCAGGATCGCGACCGACGCGGACTGCGCGTTCGGCTCGGCGCGAAGAGTCGCGTCGACGCCCTTCTTCCAGGGCGTGACGAGGGCGGTGCGCCGCCCGGACAGCAGCGAATGCAGAACCCAGCCCTCGGCGCCTTCCGAATCGCGCACCTTGCGCCAGATATCGAATTCGGCGGTGATCTCCACCGGCAGGCCCGCGCGCAGGAAGACCCACGTCGTTCGATGATCCTTGGAGGGGCCTTCGCGCAGGTTGACCCGATCCGATTTGAGGCTGACGTAGCGCGGCAGCGGCAGGCCGCTGACAGGGCCGATCTGATCGGCGCGCGCCGGCGCCAGTGAAGCCAACGACAAAACCGCCGCCGCGGCGAGCAGGGCGAATCCCAGCAGGGCGCGCCGCGCCGCATTCATGATTCTGGATTGCTTCAATCCAAAATCCTCGTGATCGATCGGGGCCGCGATCCGCGGCGCGCGCTCGCGCGCCATTGGCTGGCGCTCCAGGGTTGGGGCGATGTGTTTTTCCATGTCGGGCTGATCCCCGTGGCGGGCGGCGCGCAGGGCGGGCCTGGCTTTTCCGAGCATTCTTGTCTTTGACAAGCCATCTGCTACGAAGACCATGGCCGGAAGGCAAGGAGCCTCGCGCGAGGCTCTGATTCTTGCGCCTGTTACGGTTAAGGCGGGGTGAATCGGCGCGCTCTCCAGCCGGGCGCGCGCCGGCGCTCCGCCGTTTGCGCGACCGGCGCCGCTAACGGCCGCGTAGGATTTCGGGAGGACAGGAAAGCAGGATGGCCCGGAAAAAACCGCTCGTGATCGTCACGCGCAAATTGCCCGATGTCGTTGAAACGCGCATGTGCGAGCTTTTCGACGCAAGGCTCAACATCGACGACAAGGCGATGTCGCGCACCGAACTCGCCGCGGCGCTGGCGAGCGCCGATGTGCTGGTGCCGACCGTCACCGACCGCATCGACGCGGAGCTGATCAGCGTCGCCGGCGAGCAGTTGAAACTGATCGCCAATTTCGGCAACGGCGTCGATAACATCGACGTCGCCGCCGCCACCAGCCGCGGCATCGCCATCACCAACACGCCGGGCGTCCTCACCGAAGACACCGCCGACATGACGATGGCCCTCATTCTCGCCGTCGCGCGCCGCATCGTCGAAGGCGCCAGGGTCATCCCCGCCGCCGAGTGGACCGGATGGTCGCCGACGTGGATGCTCGGGCGCAGGATCACCGGCAAGCGGCTCGGCATCGTTGGCATGGGCCGCATCGGCCAGGCGCTCGCGCGGCGCGCCAAGGCGTTCGGGCTGCAGATCCACTACCACAACCGGCGCCATGTCGCCGCGGCTATCGAGGAGTCGCTGGAGGCGACCTATTGGGAATCGCTCGACCAGATGCTCGCCCGCATGGACATCGTCTCGGTCAATTGCCCGCATACGCCAGCGACCTATCATCTCCTTTCGGCGCGGCGGCTCAAATATCTTCGCCCGCACGCAATCATCGTCAATACGGCGCGCGGCGAGATCATCGACGAGGCCGCGCTGACCGCCATGCTGCAGGCCGGCGAGATCGCCGGCGCCGGGCTCGACGTGTTCGAGCATGAGCCTGCGGTCTCGCCCAAACTCGTCCGCCTCGCCGCCGCCGGCAAGGTGACGCTGCTGCCGCATATGGGCTCGGCGACGACCGAAGGGCGCATCGACATGGGCGACAAGGTCATCGTCAACGTCAAGATGTTCATGGACGGCCACCGCCCGCCCGACCGCATCCTGCCTTCGATGTTGTGAGGAGCGCCTTTCAGGGCGCGATTCTTACACGGCTTCCTCCGCATTCCGTCTGCCGCCGGAGGTTAGGAATACCGATTGCGATTAAGCTCGCGCCGAATCCAGTGGTTTCCATCGCGGAAAGGGTTTGGCGTTGCGGCGCGCGCGAAGCGATGAAGCTTCTGCCGCAGGATCGACGCTGGCCTTCGCCCTTGCAGCTGAAGCCCCCGCGACGCCTCCTGCGCCAAGGTCAATTCGGAAATCGACGAAGCCTCAGTTCCTTCTGGCGTTCACCCCTTCGGACCGCCGCGCGAGACGCCGACCTTGGCCGGGCGCAGGACGCGCTCGCCGATGACGTAGCCGGGCTCGATCACCTGCACCACGGTGCCGGTCGGCACGCTCTCGTCCGGCTGCTCGAACAGCGCTTCGTGCAGATTGGGATCGAACTTCGCGCCCAGAGGATCGAGCTTTTTGACGCCGTAACGTTCGAGCCTTGACGCGAAGTCGCGGTCGGTCAGCTCGAGCCCCTCGATCAGGGTCTGAATGGCCGGCGCCGCCTTCGCCCGCGCCTCCGCCGGCACATTGGCCAGCGCCCGGTGCAGATTGTCGGCGAAGGTCAGCATGTCGCGCGCGAAGGAACTGACGCCGTAGGTTTTGGCGTCGGCGACTTCCTTTTCCGTCCGCCGCCGCAAATTCTCCATGTCGGCGAGCGTGCGAAGCAGCTTGTCCTTCAGCCCGGTATTTTCGAGCTGAAGATTCTCAAGCACGATGAAGGGATCCGGGTTCGCGGCGCGGGCGCCCGCCTGTTCTTGCCCGGCATCCACGTCATCTGGACCATTGTCGGCTGGATCGGTCATGGGTCATTCCGCTCATGGGAAAAGGAGGGCTGGATATCAGTTTTCCGCCAGGAAAAATCAAGTTTTTCGCAATTCTCAAGGGTGGATCACCGCTTCGCCGCCTTCGGCGCGGCCTCCTCGCGGCCCTGATCGAAGATGCTGAGAAGGGACTGGCGAATCAATTCGTGCTGTTCGGAGGCGGTTATTTTGTTCCCGTTGAGGTCGGTCACGTAAAACACGTCGGCGGCTTTTTCGCCAAAGGTGGCGATATGGGCCGAGCCGATATTGAGATCGAGACGCGACAGCGCGGCGGTCAGATCGAACAAAAGCCCCGGCCTGTCGAGCCCCGAGACCTCGACGACGGTCATGCGGTTGGACAGCGAATTGTCGATCGTCACTTCCGGATGCAGCGGGAACGTCTTCTGGCGGGCGCCGGGCTGGCCGCTGCGCGCCGCCACGACATCCTTCAATTCGATGTCGCCGGCGAGCGCCTGCTCGATCGCGAAGGCGATCCGGCTGGCGCGCCGCAATTCATCCTCGTCGTAATCGAAGGCGCGCGACACCGCGATGGTGTCGAGCGCCATGCCGTCGGTCGTCGTAAACACCTGCGCGTCGACGATATTGGCGGAGGACGCGGCGCAGGCCCCGGCGATGATCGACAGAAGGCGCGGATGATCGGGCGCGATGACGGTGAGCTCCGTGACCCCGCGCGAGGGGTCGATGACGATATGCGTCACCGGCGCCCGCATTTCGACTTCGGTCATGTTCAACAGCTTGGCGTGCAGGATTTGCTGCTCGAGATCGGCCTTGAGCCAATAGGCTTGCGGATGGCGCTGCGCATAGGCGGCGAAATCGAGATCGGTCCATTGCGGCAGGCCGCGACGCAATTCGAGCTGGGCCTGGGTGACGCGCCGCCTGCGGTCGATCGTCGAATGGCCGCCGGCCAGCACCATCTCGGTTTCCCAGTAGAGGGTGCGCATCAGTTCGGACTTCCAGTGGTTCCAGACGCCGGGGCCGACCGCGCGGATGTCGCAGATCGTCAGAATGAACAGCATTTTCAGCCGCTCGAGGGTCTGCACCTTCTGCGCGAAGGTGAGGATCGTCTTGCGTTCGCCAAGGTCGCGCCGCTGCGCGGTATCCGACATGACGAGATGGTTTTCGACGAGCCAGGCGACGGTCTCCGTCTCCGCGTCGCTGAGGCCGAGGCGGGGACAGAGCGAGCGCGCGACATTCACGCCGGCGACCGAATGATCTTCGATGCGTCCCTTGGCGATATCGTGCAGGAACAAGGCGACGATGAGCGCGGTTCGATTGTTGATCGACAGCAGGATCTCGCAGGCGAGGGGATGTTCGCCCGAAAAGCGCTGTTGCTCTATATCGACGAGGTTGCCGACGGCGCGCAACAGATGTTCGTCGACGGTGTAGTGGTGGTACATGTTGAACTGCATCAACGCGACGATCTTGCCGAATTCCGGCACGAAGCGGCCAAGCACGCCGGCCTCGTTCATCAGGCGCAGCACGATCTCCGGCGTGTTGCGCGAGGTCAGAATGTCGAGAAAAAGGCGGTTGGCTTCCGGGTTCGCGCGCAATTTCGCGTCGATGCGCTTCAGCGATTTCGTGACGAGGCGCGTCGCGTCGGGATGGATCGCGAGCCCGTTGCGGTCGGCGACCCAAAAGAGCTTGATGAGATTGACCGGATTGTCTTCGAAAATCTCCGGCCCCGCGACGGTCACGCGGCCGCTTTCGATGGCGAAATCGCCGGCGGCGATGGCGGCCGGCGCCGGCAGGAAGGGGCCGAAGCGATCGAGCATCGCGTGGGGCTTCGCCTGTTTCTCCTCCAGGGCGGCGCAAACGATCGCGGTCAGGTCGCCGACTTCCTTGGCGACGAGAAAATAATGCTTCATGAAGCGCTCGACGCTGGCGAGGCCGCCGCGCGTCGAATAGCCGAGCTGAACGGCGATCTGGCGCTGAACGTCGAAGCTCAGCCTCTCTTCGGGGCGCCCCGTCATGAAATGGAGATGGCACCGGACGCGCCAGAGAAATTCCTCGCAGCGGCAGAAGAGCCTGAATTCGGCGCGCGAGAACAGGCCGGCGCGGACGATCTCCGCGGCCTCGCGCACCTCGTAGACGTATTTCGCAATCCAGAACAGCGTGTTGAGGTCGCGCAGGCCGCCTTTGCCGTCCTTGACGTTCGGCTCGACGAGATAGCGCGAGCGGCCGGCCTTGGCGACGCGGGCGTCGCGTTCGGCGAGCTTGGCGGCGACGAATTCGGGCGCCGATCCATGCACGATCTCGCGCTCGAACCGCGTGCGCATGGTCTCGAAGAGAGCGGCCTCGCCGATTAGGAAGCGCGCTTCGAGAAGCGCGGTGCGCACCGTCATGTCGCCGCGCGCCTCATCGAGGCACTCCTCGATCGTGCGGGTCGAATGACCGACCTTCTGGCCGAGATCCCAAAGGACGTACAAAATCGACTGGACGACGGATTGGCAGCGCCGCGGCGCGGCGTCGGGCAGCAGGAAAAGAAGATCGATGTCGGATCCCGGCGCAAGGGTGGCGCGGCCGTAGCCGCCGACGGCGGCGATGACGCAGGATTTGGCGGAAGCCGCCTCCTCCGCCGGATGAACGTAGGTCACGACGTAATCATGGATCGCATGGATCAGTTCGTCTTCGATGTGCGCCAGTTGGCCGGCGCAGACGAGGCCGCTTCCATTGTCTTCGAGCGCGGCCCGGACCAGCGCCCGGCCGTGATCGAGGGCGCCGCGGAAGAGCGCGAGCGCTTCGGGGCGCGCGGCCTCGACCGGGCGCGCGTCCGCGTGCAACGCGGCGATTTTCGCGCGCATGCCGGCGCGATCGAACAGCTTCGCGGCCGGCAGGACTGGTCCGCGGCGTCGCCGCGCGGAAACGGTTTCGAGCATGGCGTCAAACGTTCCGATTGGGCTCGAGGGAGTTGCGCGGGCTCAGGATCCGTAGAGAGTCCACCTCTTTTCCGTCGCCGGTCCGCTTTTCATCGAAAGCCGGCGTCGCCGCGCGGCTCAGCTTGGCGGACCTTGCGGCCTCGATCGTATCCCACGCGGCGACCGCGAGATCGGGGCCGCCGAGGCGTTTGATCGCCCGGATTCCGGTCGGAGAGGTGACGTTGATTTCAGTCAGGTTTCCGTCGATGACGTCGATCCCTACGAGAACGAGGCCCCGTCTTTTTAGTTCCGGGCCGATCGTTTCGCAAATCTCCTTTTCGCGCGGCGTAAACTCCGTCGCCGCCGCGGCGCCGCCGCGAACCATATTGGAGCGGATGTCGTTTTCGGCGGGCACCCGGTTCACCGCGCCCAAGGCGACGCCATCGATCAGAATGATCCGCTTGTCGCCGAGGCTGACCGCGGGCAGGAAACGCTGCACGACGAAGGGTTCGCGAAAGGTCGAAGTGAACATGTCGTAGAGCGAGCCGAAATTCTGATCCTTGCGGGCGATCTTGAACACCGCGGCGCCGCCATGGCCGTAGAGCGGCTTCATCACGACCTCGCCCTGCGTCTCGCGGAACGCCTCGATCGCCTTTTTATCGCGGGTGATGAGGGTCGGCGGCATCAATTGCGGAAACTGCATGACGAACAGTTTTTCCGGCGCGTTGCGCACGCTCGCGGGATCGTTGACGACGAGCGTCTCTGGCGGCAGCAGTTCGAGCAGATGCGTCGAGGTGATGTAGGCGAGATCGAACGGGGGATCCTGGCGCAGCAGCACGACGTCGGCTTCGGCGAGATCGACGGATTTCGCCTCGCCAAGGGTGAAATGATCGCCGGCGACGTCGCGGACCACGATTGGGGCGGCCTCCGCGATGACGCGGCCATCGGACAGCGAAAGCTTGTCCGGCGTGTAGTAGATGAGCTTGTGGCCGCGCGCTTGCGCCTCCAGCATGAGGGCGAAGGTCGTATCGCCGGCAATGGCGATCTTTTCGACCGGGTCCATCTGGACGGCGACGTTAAGCGGCATGGGATCCAAACTTTCATGCGGGTAGCGGAAGGCAGACATGGCGCGCCGGTTCAGTCAAGCTCTATGGGACGCTGCCGGCGGTCGCCAGCGCGAGCGTAGCCATTAGTCTCCAACAAGCGGCGGCTAGGCGGCCGTCAGACCGTGTTCGGGACCAGATGAAGTCTCGGGCGACCGCATTTCCGGCGTCAGCTTCTGTGCCGGCGCGGCCGCTTCCTGCGATGCACTCGTCACGCCTTCCCGCAAAATCGCCGCGCGCTGCTTGTCGATGGCGTAGCGGGCATGTGCGATGGCGACTGAGAAGGCGCCGCCGTCGCCGCCGGCGCCGCTTTTCACGAACCAGCCGACGATGCCGCTGAGTTCCTGCTCCAGCGCCTCGATCTCGGATATCGCGTGCGCGCGGAGCGCCTCATCGGCGATTCCGATCAGGCGGTCGATGCGAGAAAGCTCTTCCTGGGATTTGCGCCGGTTGAGCCGCCCGATCACCACCGCCACGAGAGAGCCTAAAGTGCTGAGGGCGAGGCCGCCCATGTAGAAATAACTCTGGAACTCATCGAAGAAACTCTGCTGGCCGTTGTTGAGATAGGCGGCGACGCCGGGGTGCACAGGCAGGACGGGGTTCTTGTCGTCGGGATCGGGCGCCTCGATCTGCGCCGCCAGAGGCGTGCTTTGCATGAGCTTCGCCTTGGCGGTGAACAGCGATTGCGCGATTGCGCCTGCGACGATGTCCAGCATGGTGTTCGGCGCGACGAACCGGTAGGTGACGGCGAGCGTCGACACGGTATCGTCCGGGATCGCCGGGCGCCCCCGGAACGCCCCGGCCGGAACATCGATCGATTCGAATCCGGGAAACTGCTTGTTGATGGCGTCAGCCTCGTCGATGCCGAGGATCTTCGGCGAACTCTTCGTCGCCGCCTTCACCGCCGCGACGACGTCGACAACCTCGCCCGGCCCCATTGGGCCGATGGCGAGGATGGCCGCGATGCGCTTGTCGGCGAGCGCGTGGCCGATTTCCGCCATCGGCAGGAACACGCGCTTAACGCTGCCCGGCTGGATGTTGTAATAGCTCAGGACGGTGTCGAGGGCGTGCTCATTGTAGCTCTGCAAAGGCCCCTGCGGGATTCCGATCGTCCTGTCGACAAGGCCCGGAATTTTGTCGATCGCCGTTTTGGCCGGCGTCACCACGGCGAAGACGTCGCGGCGCAAAATGGCGATCGTCTCGCCATTGGCGGGGATCACGGCGTCGGACCGGATGATGGCGAGGTCCACAGCGTGATTCTCGATCGCCTTGGCGCTTGCGGCGAGGTCGGCCACCTCGACCATGCGGATCTGCACGCGCGGATGCTGGGCGATGGTCGTCGCGGCGAAAGCGGCGACAAAGCGGTGCGCCGCAGTTCCAGGAGCCCCCGTGGTCACCCGCAGCGCCGCATGCGGCAAAATGAAATAGTAAGCTGCAAGACCGGCCGCCGTGATGATCAGGACGCCGGCGGTCACCACCAATGCAAGGCGCAATGCAGTAATCCTCTAATCCAACTTGACTTTCCCGCTGATACCGTCGCCGCAGGCGAAAGCGGATATCGCGATCATGCGTCAAAACGGCGGCGTAATCCAAGCGGGCTGCGTTTTTGTGACGGCTGACACGAGTCGCCGGCCGCGATGCGTCGCGCTTGTCCGATAATCGTCCGGCCTCTTGTGTCAGGCTTGCGCTTCGCAGTAGAAGGCTCGCGCCGGCGTGATCGCGCTTATGGCGGCGCGCTGGAGCCTTCTTAAAATAATCCGGCGTTGATCGATTTGGGACCAAGGAGAAATAAATGCGAAAGACCTTGCTTGCGACAGCGGCCCTCGCCGCGTGCTTCGGATTGGGCGCGGTTGCGCACGCCGCGGTGGAGCTCAGCACCTATGCCGACAAGGACGGCTATCTCGATGTGCAGGAGCTGAGCTGCGCGCAGCTGGCCGGCACCTATCAGGAAGACGCCAATTACCTCACGGCCTGGTACAGCGGCTGGTACAACGGATTGGCCAAGAAGCACTTCGCCAATATCCCGCGCAGCAAAGAGGCCGAGCACGATACGATCGTTTATTGTAAAGACCATCCTGATGAGAAGGTCATCAAGGTGCTGGGCCGCGTTATCGACGAATACCGTTCGAAAAAAGGCATAGAAGTCGATAAATAACGGGCGCAGCCGGTTCGGCGTCTATACAGCATGGCGGCGCCGGGGCTTCCCGGCGCTGAACTATTAGGCAGGCAGCGCCCCAGTTGGCTGCTGCGCCGTCGTAAAACCTGTCTCAACTGTAGCAGATATGTAACGGCATAGTTAAATTGAACTGAGAATCTTCAACTGCGATCAAAACGCGTTTCGCGCGTCAAGCGTCGGTCCTAGACTGTTTTTTCCATCGCGATTCGCCGCGAGGCAGGGATCAAAAAAGGGCTGGGGGCCGAGATGGCGCGATCATCGCGATGCCGAGCGTTGCTTTTCGCCGCCGCCGGCCTTGCGCTGGGCGGCCCGGCGAGCGCCACCGAATATGGCCTCGGCAATTACCAGCTCGGACTGGTGCTTCCGCTCGCCGGATACATGCCGCCGCCCGGCGTTTATGTCTGGGATAACTTTTTCCTCTACCAGGGCACGGGCAATCTCTACCAGAACAGCAACACCCGAAACCCCGCCCAGGTCACCTATAATTTCGCGGCCAACATCGGCGTTCTAGCCTGGTTCACGGACGCCACCATTTTAGGCGGCGAACTCGGCTTCGCCAACACCAGCGCTTTCGGCTCGGATACGACGACCGTGGTGACGCCCTACGTGGACGCGCTTGGCGTCGATCGCCACGTCACCACCCAGCAGTCCGTCGCCAGCTTCACCGACACCGAATTCAGCGCCATCCTCGGCTGGCACGCGGGCGACCAGCACTGGGCCCTGACCCTCAGCGGCTTCGTTCCGACCGGGGACTACGACGCGGCGCGGATCGCGCAAACGAGCCTCAATCGCCCATCGGTCGATCTCAAGGGGGCTTACACCTTCCTGAGCCTCCAGTCCGGCCTCGAAGCGACGGCCGCGCTTGGCGTGAATGTCAACGCCATCAACACCGTGACCAATTACCAGAGCGGCGCGGAGCTTCACTTTGAGTGGACTCTGGCGCAGCATTTCCCCTTCGGCCTCTCCGCCGGGGTCGGCGGCTATTTTTACCAGCAGATCACCAACGACGGCGGTCCCGGCGATCTCAATGGGACCTTCAAGGGACATGTGGCGTCCATCGGGCCGATCATCACCTATAAGCTGCAAGCGGGGGCGCAGGAGGTCGATTTCGACGCCCGCTGGTTCCATGAATTCGACGCCTATAACCGCGTGCGGGGCGACACCATCTACGCGACGATGAGCTTTCCGCTCCATACGAACCCGCCGTCCGCGATGGCGTCTCACTAGATGACGATGCTTTTGGATGGAAACATCCAAAACCATGAAACGTGATCGATTGTTGAGAAGAGAGCGGGATTTGACGCGAAAAACCGGATTCCACTTTTTCGCATCCCGCTCAGGAGCTGGCCCCTCGACAAATCGCGGAGGGCGAAATTTTCCCCGACGCGCGCCACTTGCCACATGCGCGCTGAGCCGTTAAGTCTGCGTCGCCTTGCGGTCACGCCGCGCCGCCGCGCTGAAAAGCCCGGCCGCCGCCCCGACCATTTGGCATGCGCCCGTAGCTCAGCTGGATAGAGCACTAGACTACGAATCTAGGGGTCAGGAGTTCGAATCTCTTCGGGCGCGCCATTCAAATCGTCAGCCGAATAACCCGCGATTTGCCGGCGCGCCGTTCATGGCGCAGATGATCAGCTTCGCGGGGATGATTGGCATGGCGGCGGGTACGGATTTCATTCTCGAGGCCCTCCTGCGCGAGGGCCTCGATCATCTCTTCATGGTTCCCGGCGGCCTGGTGGATCCCTTCCTGCCGGCGCTCGCCCGCCATCCCGGCCTGAAGCCGATCGTCGCCGCCCATGAGGGCGCGGCCGCCTATATGGCGGACGGCTACGCTCGGGCGAGCGGACGCTTCGGCGCGGCGCTCGCGATTGGCGGCCCCGGCCTCTTCAATATGGCGACCGCCGTCGCCGCGGCGAAGACGGACGGCTCTCCGGTGCTGGTCCTCAGCGGAGAAGTGCCGGTCGATATGGAGGGGCTTGGCGAGTTTCAGGACGCGAGCCAGGCGACGCTTGACGACACATCCGTGATGAAGCCGCTCACCCGGCTCTCCGCGACCGTCGCGAGCGGCCGGAGCCTCAATCACTGGCTCCGTCGCGCGCTGACGTCCATGCTCGCCCAGCCCTCGGGTCCAGCGCATCTCTCCCTCACGCACGACGCGCTGATCGCGGAAATCGCGGCCGACTACGCCCCTGTCTCCGATTTCTTCGCGGGCGCGGCTCCGCTCAGCGCGACTGCTGCGGAGACGGCCCTGACGCTTCTCGCCGCGCGGGGACCGCGCATCGCCATACTGGCCGGGGCCGGCGTCGAGCACGACTCCGCCGCGGCGCTGTTGAAGACGGCCGCCGAGCGCTGGTCGATCCCGGTCGCAACGACGCTGCGGGCGAAAGGCGTCTTTCCCGAGGACCATGATCTGTCCCTCGGGGTTTTCGGCTACGCCGGCGCGCGGCACGCGAGCGCCGCGCTGCTCGGGTCCGATCTCGACATCCTGCTGATCCTCGGCTCCGGCCTCAACGAGCGCGACACCATGCACTGGACCCTGCGCCAGAAGTCCAAGGCGCTGATGATCCACGTCAACACGGACATGCAGGAGCTGACCTCCCAAAGCGAGGCCGGGCATATCGTTCCCGGCTCCGCGCGGGCCTTCCTTGAGCTGCTAAATCGCGCGGACGCGGCTACGGCGGCCGCGCTTTCCCAAAGCGCGGCCAGCCGGCGCTCTTGGATCGACGCGATAAAGGCGGGGCCCCGGCTGTTCGACGTCGAGAACTGCAGCCGGGCGAGCCGGCCGATTCATCCCGCGGCGGCGGTGACCGCGCTGCGCGCGGCGTTCCCGCGCGATGGGATTCTGCTCGTCGATTCCGGCGCGCACCGCGCTTTCGCCGGCCACTACTGGAGCGCTTACGCGCCGCGGACCTATATTTCGGCGACCAATCTCGGACCGATGGGCTGGGCGATCCCGGCGGCGGTCGGCGTTCAATGCGCCTCGCCGGGTCGCCGCGTCGCCGTCATCACCGGCGACGGCTGCATGCAGATGCATGGCATCGACGTTCAGACCGCCGCCCGCTATCGCCTGCCGATCGTCTTCGTCGTGCTGAACAACGGCGCCCTTGGCAATGTCTGGCTGCGCGCCCACCAATATGGCCCGCTGCCGGCGGAGCTGACGACCATCCCCGACCATGATTGGGCGGGTTTTGCGCGCGCGCTCGGCGCGCAGGGCATGACGGTCGAGGACCCCGCCGATCTCGGCGACGCTTTCAAGAAGGCGCTTGCGGCGAACGCCGCCGTCGTCATCGACGTGAAAGCCGACAAGGACTGCCCGACGCCGGTTTACGACTTCAGCGACGGCGCGCGCGCGTGGTCCTATCACGAATAGGAGAACTGCGATGGCCGTGCTCGAAATGGACGCCGCCCGGCTGCCCGCCCCGGCCAAAGCGATGTTCGATCGCATCGCCGCGAAGCGCCGCGCTCTCGGCGAGGGCTTCGGCGGTCCTTATCTCGCCCTGTTCAATCATCCCGCGCTGGCGGAGCGGGTCGAGGCCTTGGGATTCTTTCTGAAATTTGAGGGGGTCCTTCCCCGCACTGCCTATCAGTTCATCGTACTGAGCGTCGCGCGGGCGACCGGCGCCGCCTTCGAGTGGAGCGATCATGTCCGCCATGCGCTGGCCGCGGGGCTGCCGCAGTCCCTCGTGGACGCCATCGCCGACGGAGCCTGCGCAAGCCTGCCGGAGCCCTATGAGCTCTTGCGCGAGATCCTGGCGCATACGCTCGCCTGGCGACCCGTGCCGGACGCGCTGCAGGCCCGCGCGGCCGCGGAATGGGGCAAGGAGGGCCTCGTCGAGATCGTCGTGATCTCGGGCTTCTATCAGATGTTCGCGGCGATCAATCAGGGCTTCGACATCCAGCCGCCGGCAGAAGCGGCGCCGCCGACGCGCGCTTGAGGCGTCGCATCGCCCGGAAAAGCGCGCCGGAACCCGCTTCCGCCTTCGGCGACTCGCCGCGTCGCGCGACGAGGCGCACCCATGATCGACGAGAGCCGCGCCTTCGCGGCGCGGCCCCAATTTCGTGCGCCAGTTTTGTCGGCTCTAAGGAATCGGGAGGAGCGTTGCGACAGTGCCTGGGAGCGTGCCGGACGCGCACCCATGGCCGGCGGCGGTGCGCGGCACCAGAGTCTTGTTCAGCATTTTCGTGAGGTCGACGACGGCGAGGCCGCCCGCGGTCCCGGAGACCCAGTTGGCGAGCACCGCGATCGCGTCCTTGGCGCCGTTCGGGCTTTGATAGGCGGTGGTCGTGTGCGGATCAAAGCCATTGCTGAAGCTTGCAATGTTGCAGGTGACCCAGTCGGTGATCTGGGGCGTGCCGGCGCCGGATGTGGCGGGCAGCGCGACGGCGGTGATCGCGTTGCCGCCGAACTCGCCCGCGACGATGCCAATATGAGTTCCCTGCGCGACCGCCACGGCGCTGGCCCCCGCCGACAGGAACGACTCCGAGAGGGTCTGGACCTGCGAGGGCGCGATCCAGGTTCCCTTTGGCGTGCCGGGCGTGAAGGTCGCCTGCGTCAGATCGGCGAGAAACACTTGCGAGGGGGAGGAGAATTCGCCCGGCGCCAGCGCTATTCCCGTCGTGCAGTCTTCGCCCGTCGAATCAGCATCGCCATAGCCCGGATTTGAGAAAAGCTTTTCGAAGAACGTCGGCGCGAGGGGATTTGCGATGTTGACGATCTCGAAGTTGTTGTTCTCGGAGGCCGACAATATGAAATTGCGGCTTGGATCGACCAGCGGGTCTTCCGAAATCACGCCTGCCGCCGATTTGAATGCCGGCTCGAAAGTGAGGGTTGCGAGATCAAGGATCTGGAACCCCGCCGCGCCGCCGATGGCCAATCCAATTGTCGCCTTGTTGTGCGTGGCGTCCATGGCGACGCCGCAGTCGGTGCAGGAGCCGCCGGAGAAACTGATTGTGCCGGACCCCCCGCTGGTGAGCGTATTGCTTAGAGTTGTGCCGGTCAGCACATAAACGTCGGTGTTGTTTGCGGTGCAGACGGTTTTGCCGGTGATCGGATCCGCGGCGCAGGAATTGACGATGTTCGGCGTCGGCACCAGCGTGTTGGTTACGCTCGTCCCCTCGACGTTGGCGACCGAAACGCCGCTGCCGCCGCTGCTCCAGCTCCCCTTGGGGACATAAGCGACAACATTGGTTCCGGTGACCAGCACGGTGAGGGAGCTCGAGCCCTGGCAGGAGCCTGGCGGCGGCGTCGGCGCCGGTTGATTTTTGCAGGGGGCCACTCGCCCCAATCCGTACACACACATTTGAGTAGCGTTGGAGGCGCCTGCCGACAGGACCGGAATGAGCATGGCGCCCAAAGCGATTGCAATGCCTTTGGAATGCATATTATCCTCCCCGCAAAAATTGATGTTTTTGTAACATCAGTTTCAAATGTTACCATACTGAAACGTCGCGCGAATGGAATAATTGCATCTTTCTACAGGTCGTTGTTTCGTGATGCTTGACGGTGGGTGACATCCATCAGTCAAAGAAAACGCGCTCAAGCCTGCTGTGATGGCTGGGCTACTTGCGAAAAACGTGGATTCCGCTGCCGCAAGAATTGTTGCGTTTCCGTCACAGGTCGCCAGGAACCGCGAGGGCTGCGCCCAGAGCGATTGACCGCCCAAAAAATGCGCGTAGCGTTCGATTAGTTCTCGAACAAAGCCGTTCCCGTAGCGCGATTTTACCGTTTTTGAGGAGACGCAGATGTTGCGCAAGGTTCTCTTGGCGTCGATCGCCGCCGCGACCATCGTCCCCGTGGCCTTCGCCGCGGACCTTCCTGCGCATGCGCCGCCTCCGCCTCCTCCGCCTCCGCCTCCGCTCTATAGCTGGACCGGCGTCTACGCCGGCGTGAACGCCGGCGGACACTGGAGCAATTCAACCACTGACCTCGGCGCGACCGACAGCTCGACACCCGATGTCGGCGCCGGCCTCGGCGCCGCGCAGGCAAATGGAGTCATTCCTTTTTCGGCCGCTGCCAACGCGTCCGGCTTCATTGGCGGCGGTCAGATCGGCTACAATTATCAACTGAACAATCTCGTGTTGGGCGTCGAAGCCGATTTCGATGGAACGACCGGGCGCACGAGTTCGGACGCGCTGCTCTCCAACGCGATTTTTCCCCTTCCGACAGACACCCAAACCGCGCAGCGGCTGGATTGGCTGGGAACGTTGCGTGGACGGTTCGGCTGGACGCCGATCGACCGGCTCCTGATCTACGCAACGGGCGGCCTCGCCTTTGGCCAGTCGACCGCGTCTCTCTCAGTAATCAATACCGCTGGGTTGCCGCCGATCGCGTCCTACGTTCAGGCCAAACGCAACACCGGCTGGACGGTCGGCGGCGGCCTCGAATATGCATTGCCTGACGCCTGGTCCAACTGGTCGGTGAAAGTCGAATATCTCTACTACGACCTCGGCTATTCCAACAGCACGATCTACTATTCGACCACCGACATTACCGGCACCCCCGAATTCTCGTCGCTGAACGGCAGGATCAGGCACAATGGCAACATTGTCCGCGCCGGTCTGAACTATAAGTTCAACTTCGGTTCGCCTGCGCCTGTCGTCGCGAAATACTGAACGGTCGACGGCGCATTCCGGTTCGGGTTTTAAGCGTTCCGCACCGGGGCCGCCGCGCGCCGCCGCGCCATCAGGCGGAGATGATGACCTTCAGCGCCTGCGTGTCCGCGGCGCGGCCGAAGGTGTCGTAGGCGTCGAGGATCTGGTCCAGCGTGAACCGGTGGGTGATGAGCCGGGCCGGGTCGAGCTTCATCGGCGTCGTCACCTTGCCGTCGGCCTGTCCACCGTCCGCGCCGCGCCGAACCGGCGGGCGACCTCCAGCCGGTTGTCGTCGAGGCTGATCGGCCCCGCCCCGACGATTGCGACGCTGGATCCCGGCGCCACCTTGCCGGGTCCGCCGTAAACGAGCGCTTTCATGAATTTCTCCGATCGGGTCGAGCGAGGTCAAAAACCTGCGACGCTCGCGCTTAACGATCATGCGGGACCGCGCCGCGCCATGACTACGCTCAAGGCAGGCTCGATCGGCGAAGGGATCGGATTGCGCCCGGGCCGGCGATATGCTCCAAATCGGCGGCGCGCCCGCGCGACGGACGGATGATTGGCGGGTTTCGGACCGCGGCATGCTGGTCTAGACTATTATCATGCAATCGAAGAGTCTGCCGCACTCAATGGATCCGCCTCCCGGCGCCAGCGCATTCACGCGCGCTACGGAGGCGGCCGGCGTCGGCGTCTGGCGCTATGTTCCCGCCACCGGCGTCGTCGGCCTCTGCGCCCGATCGGCGGCGCTGCTCGGCCACCCGTCTGGCGATCCGCTCGATTATGCGGGCTTTCTCGACCTCATTCACGCGGACGACAGGGCCATCGTGAATAAAGCTCTGGCGGCGGCCGTCGCCCGCCTTGACGCCTTCGACTTCGACCTTCGGCCGGCTGAACCGGCGACGGAGGACTGGATCAGGGCGCGCGGGCGAATCATCGGCGGCGGCGGCGAGCCGATCGAAGCGATCGGGATTCTGCTCGGCCTCGCGCACCGAAAATCCGATGAAGAGGCGATGAGCCGTCTCGCGGCGATCGTGACCTCGTGCGACGACGCCATCGTCGGCGCGACGCTCGAGGGCGTCGTCACCGACTGGAACCGGGGCGCGGAGGCGGTGTTCGGCTATGCCGCCGAAGAAATCATCGGTCAGTCGCTCGCCATCCTCGCGCCAGAGGATAATCGGAAAGACACCTTGGAGATGCTGGGGCGCATCAAGCGCGGCGAGCGGATCGAACATTTCGAGACGCGCCGCCGCCGCAAGGATGGCGAAATCATCGACGTGTCTCTCACGATCTCGCCGGTGCGAGACAGCGCCGGACGTCTGCTCGGCGCGGCGAAGGTGGCGCGCGACATCACCGCGTCGAAGCGGGCGCAGACGGCGCTGATGGAGCGCGAAGCGCATCTTCGCTCGGTTCTCGACACCATTCCCGATGCAATGATCGTCATCGACAGTCGAGGAATCATCCGCTCATTCAGCGCCGCGGCGGCGCGTCAGTTCGGCTATCCCGCCGACGAGGTCGTAGGCCAGAATGTCTCCGTTCTGATGCCGTCGCCCTATCAGGAGCAGCATGACGCCTATATGCAGCGCTACGCCGCGACCGGAGAGCGACGCGTCATCGGGCGCGGCCGGGTCGTCGTGGGCCTGCGCCGCGACGGCTCGACGTTCCCGATGGAGCTGTCAGTCGGCGAGGTGCGTTCCGGCGAGGGTCATTTCTTCACCGGTTTCGTGCGCGATCTCACCGAAACGCAAGAGACCCAGCAGAGGCTGCACGATATGCAGGCCGCCCTCGTCCACATTTCGCGGTTCAGCGCGATGGGTGAAATGGCGTCGACTCTGGCGCACGAGCTGAACCAGCCCTTGACGGCTATCGCCAGCTATCTCAACGGATGCCGGCGTCTTCTCGACGCCGTCGAGACCCAGAAGACGGGCATGGTCCGCGACGCCATCGAACGCGCGGCCGACCAGGCTTTGCGCGCGGGGCAGATCATCCGCCGGATGCGCCAGTTCGTCGCCCGCGGCGATACCGAGCGGCACGTCGAAAGCCTGGCGAAGCTGATTGAGGAGGCGAGCGCGCTGGCGCTCGTCGGGATCAAGGAAACCGGCGTGCACGTCACGTTTCGCCTCGATCGCCGCGCCGCCTTCGTGCTCGTCGACAAGATCCAGATTCAGCAGGTGATGCTGAACCTGATGCGCAATGCGATCGAGGCGATGCAGGAAACGTCCCGCCGGCAGCTGACCATCTCAAGCGAGGAAATCGACGAGGACTCCGTCGAAGTCGTCGTGACTGATACCGGGCCGGGCATCGCCGCGGAAATTGCGCATCAGCTGTTTCAGCCCTTCGTCACGACGAAGGCCGACGGCATGGGCATCGGGCTCTCGATCTCGCGGACGATTATCGAGGCCCACGGCGGGCGGCTTTGGGTCGAGCCGAATCCAGATGGCGGGACCATCTTCCGGTTCACCCTCAAGGCCGTGAGTCCCGAGGAGCTGACCGATGGCGCATGACGCCGTGGTGCATTTGATCGAGGACGACGAGGGCGTGCGGCAGGGGCTCGCCTTCCTGTTGACCGCTTCCGGCTTCGCCGTGCGGGTCTATGAATCGGCTGTCGCCTTCCTGGAAGCCCTTCCGAGCGTGCAACCGGGCTGCATCGTGACCGACGTCAGGATGCCGGGGATCGACGGGCTGGAGCTGCAAAGACAGCTCAACGACAGGCAAATCGGCCTGCCGATCATCGTCATGACGGGCCATGGCGACGTGCCGCTCGCCGTCGAAGCCATGAAGGCGGGCGCCGTCGATTTTCTCGAAAAGCCGTTCAACGACGAAGTTCTGCTGTCGGCGATCAGGATCGCGGTCGACCGTCACGCCCGCGATGCGCGCCGCAACGACGAAGCCGCCACCGTCGCCGGGAAACTCGCGTGCCTGTCGGCGCGCGAGCGCGATGTCCTCGATGGCCTTTTCGCGGGCCGGCCGAACAAAACGATCGCTTATGATCTGAAGATCAGCGTCCGCACCGTCGAGGTCCACCGCGCCCATCTCATGGCCAAGATGGGCGCCTCCAATCTGTCGGAGCTGCTGCGGATGGCTTTTCTGATCCGGCCAGGCGACGCGGACTGAGCTTTCTCCCACCAACAACTGTCTCCCGCCGGGACTTGTCCACCGCCAGGATCCGGTTTCTTGCGAGGCCGATCCGGCTGCGCCGAATACAGGTTTGCGTTGAATCAAGGCGTCCGCCGTCTGCTTTCCCTAAACATTGCAAATGAATTATTGCGACATAGCGGCTCGTGAGGGGCGACGGAGCTGGTCCATGCCTGACAGGGAGCCTCTCGTGCTGATCGCCGACGACGACGTGGCGGTCCGCGATGCCCTTCAATTCGCGCTTGGGCTCGCTGGGTTGAAGGTGCACGCCCATGGCGGCGGCGCCGAGTTGCTGGCCGATGCGGACCTGCCCCACGCCCGCTGCATCATATTGGATGACGGAACGCCGCATTTAAATGGTTTTGAACTGTTGCGGCGTCTTCACGCCCGCAATATCCGCTCGCCCGCGATTATGCTCACCAACCATGCAACCGCCCGGCTTCGCGCGCGCGCCGACGCCGCCGGCGTTCGGCTCGTTCTCGAGAAGCCGTTGATGGACAATGCCCTGGTCGACAGCATCCTGACGATCCTGCGGAGCGAGCCTGACGTGGCGCCGCCTGACTAGTGTGATCCGACGGAGCCGGAAGCATCGCGAACTTCTTGTTTTTCCCATATAATCTTAACCCGAAGCGAGGATCCCGCTTCGGGCCAAAATGTTTGAACGGGGAATCTAAGTAAATCTACTTAGGATAGAACACGATTTTCCCGACGGCGCATCGACGCTACACCTAGGCAGGCTTTTCGCCAGCTAGGAGCGTTCGATGCTGACCTCTCTTTCGAACTTCGCCGACGACAGATTTTCGACGCTGAAGGCGGCGCCTTTAGGCATGCATCGGACGGCTCAGTCCTTCTCCGATCGACGCGAGTCCGGCGCCGTGCACGGACAGGTGCTGCATTTCGCAGCGGACGGCGAGATCTATGGCGATGGCGACGACAACGCATCATTCTACAAAGTGCTGAGCGGCGTCGTGCGCACCTGCAAGTTCAGGAGCGACGGCCGGCGGCAAATCGATGCGTTCCATCTGCCCGGCGAGATTTTCGGCTTCGACGCCGGCGCGAGCCATCGCCTTTCGGCTGAAGCGGTCTGCGATTGCGCCGTTGTCGCCTATCGCTGGCGCGCGCTAGAGGCGCCCGGCGAGATCGACGATCGGCTGGCCGGGCAATTCTTTGCCTATGCGATGCAAAATCTGCAGCGCGCGCAGGAGCACTCCTTGCTGCTCGGGCGCCGCAGCGCAGTGCAGAAGGTCGCCGCCTTTCTTGTCGAATTGGCGGACCGCGCCGCTTGCGATCACATCATCGATCTTGCGATGGCGCGTCAGGACATCGCCGATTATCTTGGCCTCACCATCGAAACCGTCTCGCGGACGCTCTCCAACCTCGAGCGCGAAGCCGTTATTTCGCTGCCGACGGCGCGGCGCGTCTGCGTGAACAATGCACAGGCGTTGCGGCGCATCAGCTCCTGAAGCGGTCCCCAAACCGGTTCCGGGTTTCCGGTCCGACACGTAATTAATGCGCCTCGACGGACCCCGCCGGGCGTGGTGGTTTGCGAAGCAAAACAATGGCGCAAAGGCTGATGATCAGCCCGACTCCGACGATCCAGAACGCGTCGGAATAAGCCGACACATACGCCTCGCGCCGAACCTGAGCCGCGATCGACATCAGCGCCTGCGCCTTGGCGATGGCGGGATCGGCGATGGCGGCGCGCGCTCCGGCCATCAGCATGGCGATCCGTTGCTGCGTCAGCGCGGCGTTCTGCGTCATCGCTTCGGCGAGGATCGAGAAGTGGAATTGCTCGCGCCGCTCGATCATCGTCGAAAGCAGGGCGATGCCGATCGATCCGCCGAGATTGCGCATCATGTTAGAGAGCGCCGAGGCGTCGGCCGTCTCGCGCGGAGGAAGGTTGGCTGTCGCCAGCTGCGACAGGGGAATCGAAAACAGCGGCTGGCCGGCGGCGCGCAGAAGTTGCGGCAGAATCAGCTGGTCCATGCCGACGTCATGCGTCAGGTTCACATTGATGAAGCAGCTCGACGCAAAAAGCAGCGTTCCGACGACGACGAGCAGGCGGGGATCGACCCGTTTCATCAGGTAGGGCATGGCTGGAAACAGAACGAGCTGCGGCAGGCCGCTCCACATCACGACATAGCCGATCTGCTCGGCGTTATAGCCTTGGATCTGCGCGCAATAGAGCGGGATCACATAGGTCGAGCCGAGCGAAACGGCGCCCAGCACCGTCATCAGCGCGCAGGAGGCGCCGATCGTCGGATTGCCGAGCACGCGCAGATTGATGAAAGGCTTCGCCGCCATCAGCTCGCGCACGATAAAGCAGACGACGCCGACCGCGGCGATGATCGACAACTGGCCGATCGCGCTCGACTCGAACCATTCTTTCCGCTGCCCTTCCTCGAGCACGAAGGTGAGGCTTGAGAGGCCGATGGCCATCGCCCCGATGCCGAACCAGTCGCCCTTCGCGAGTTCAGCCCACCGCGCGGTCTGCTTCGGCAAAGCGGTCAGCTGGATGAGCGCGGCGATCGGACCCGGGATGAGGTTGAGATAAAAAATATAATGCCAGGACAAGCTGTCGGTCAGCCAGCCGCCGACCGTTGGCCCGAGCGCAGGCGCCAATGTCGCCGTGAGGCCGAAGAGCGTGATGCCGGTCCCCTGCTGCGACTTCGGCAGGCGGGTGCGCACGATGGTGATCGCCGTCGGGATGAGGACGCCGCCCGTAAAGCCCTGACCGGCCCTGAAGAGAATCAGCTGCGGCAGGCTTGTCGACAGCGCGCAGGCGACCGAGAAGGCGACGAAGAGGCCGGTGTTGACCGACAGATAGCGGCGCAGGCCAAAGATCGATCCGAGCCAGCCGGTCAGCGGGATCACGATGATCTCGGCCATCAGATAGGCGGTCGAAATCCAGCTGCCCTGTTCCGGCGATGCGCCGATCGCGCCTT